>Ga0302321_100001375_pt1 | contig 20823 bp, 20 predicted proteins | sample Fen_T0_1_FD_202505 | JGI IMG/M metagenome (GOLD analysis project Ga0302321, IMG submission 202505) | Peat permafrost microbial communities from Stordalen Mire near Abisko, Sweden - Fen_T0_1 | ecosystem: Environmental > Terrestrial > Soil > Wetlands > Permafrost | place: Sweden: Abisko...
ACACTCTTAAGAGTAATCCTTGGTCTGGTGAAGCCGGCTGAAGGTAAAATCGTTTTCAATAATGAACTTTTAAATGGGAACAGCATCGGTTATCTTCCTCAGATGTCGACAGGCGACATCAATTATCCCGTTACAGTCACCGACATTGTTCTTTCGGGCCTGATGATAGGGAAAGGGATCATCTCCAGAATGTCGGCTTCTGACAAAAAAAAGGCAGATACGGTGATTGAAGAACTTGGTCTGGCAGGAATGTCCAAATCTACCTTGAATGAATTGTCAGGCGGGCAGATCCAAAGGGTATTTCTGGGACGTGCAATTATCGGTAACCCAAGATTATTGCTGCTGGATGAACCGGGAAATTTCGTGGATACAACTTTTGAAAATGATTTTTATGAAAAGCTGAGAGTTCTAAACAAGCGTATGGCAATACTTATGGTTTCGCACGATGTAGGGACTATTTCATCGCATATCAAATCGTTTGCCTGTGTGAACAGGAGTCTTCACTATCATCCTTCAAATGAGATCACAAATGAAGATCTTCTGGCTTACGGTTGTCCGATTCAGCTTGTAACACATGGAGATGTACCGCATACAGTTCTTAAATATCATAAATAGTGGAAACCAGTATATTTCATTACGGATTTATAATTAAGGGACTTCTTGGTGCTATCTTTGCCAGCATTACCGCCGGTTTGGCCGGGACATATGTTGTGTCAAAAAGAATGGTTTTTTTAAGCGGAGGAATAACTCATGCTTCCTTCGGTGGTATTGGTATCGGCTATTTTCTGGGAATAAACCCTGTTGTAGGAGCCGCTGTTTTTGGTATCCTTTCGGCCTTGGGAGTTGAGTATCTTTCTGTAAAACAGAGAATAAGAGAAGATTCGGCTATTGGTATACTCTGGGCTTTTGGTATGGCAATAGGAATCATTTTCATATACCTGACCCCCGGATATACACCTAACCTTATGAGTTATCTCTTTGGGAGTATTCTCACAGTTTCACGTGCCGATATAATTGCCCTGGGTATAATGTCGGTGATCCTGATTCTTTACTTCGGAATATTCTACAGGACAATACTTTATATCTCTTTTGATGAGATATTTGCAAGAACCTACTCCTCCTATGTTGATGTATTTAAATATATTACTACATCATTAATAGCCCTTACAATTGTTCTGAATATAAGGATGGCGGGAGTGGTTCTGGTTATTTCCCTGTTGACTATCCCTCCGAATATTGCAATGCTATTCACCCGTGTCTATTTTAAAATAGTCATCTGGTCGGTCATTGCCGGATTCATTGGTACGGCAACAGGTTATGTCATTTCGTATTATGCGGGGATACCTGTCGGTGCTACAATAATTTTTACACTTGTGATACTATGGGTAGTGGTAAAAAGTATTATCCAATTGATTGTCCAGATATCAAAGTACAACAACTCAAGGCACTTTAGTCACTCTACACTCTAGGTACTTATTAATAAAGATAAATAAAATTAAAACAGAATATTTATAATATAAATCACAAATACAATGGATTATGATCTTATAATAATTGGCAGCGGACCCGGTGGGTATGTTGCGGCAATAAGAGCATCACAGTTGAAAATGAAAGTAGCTGTGGTTGAAAGAGCTGAACTCGGAGGAATCTGTCTTAACTGGGGATGTATTCCCACAAAATCTCTCCTGAAAAGCGCCCAGGTCTTTGATTATATTACTCATGCTTCTGATTATGGAATCATAGTTGCAGGTGAGGTAAAACCCGATTTTAAAGCAATTGTTACCCGCAGCAGAAATGTAGCTAATGGTATGAGCAAGGGAGTCCAGTTCCTTTTCAAAAAAAACAATATTGAACAGATAAAAGGATTTGGCCGGCTGTCAGGAAACGGAAGCGTTGAGGTGGAAGATCAGGACGGAAATAAAAAAAACTATTCTGCAAAAAATATTATTCTGGCGACCGGTGCCCGATCGAAGGAGCTCCCAAATCTGAAACAGGATGGGAAAAGGATAATCGGTTACCGTGAGGCTATGTCACTTGAAAAGCTGCCGGGTTCAATGGTTGTGGTAGGGTCAGGAGCAATCGGCAGCGAATTTGCAAATTTCTATCAGTCTCTCGGAACAAACGTGACCCTGGTTGAATTTCTGCCAAGAATTGTTCCTGTTGAAGATGAGGAAGTCTCAAAACAGCTCGAGAGATCATTCAGGAAAATTAATATGAAGATCATGACCGGATCAACGGTTGAGTCAGTTGATACATCAAAAGACAAATGTCTGGTTACAATCAATACTCCAAAGGGACAGGAAATTGTTGAAACTGATATTGTTTTATCAGCAGTTGGTATTACTACAAATATCGAAAATATCGGTATCGAGAAGTCTGGTATTAAAACCGATATGGGTAAAATCGTTGTAGATGATTATTACCGTACTTCAGTTCCTGGCATTTTTGCCATTGGCGATATTGTTCATGGGCCGGCACTGGCTCATGTGGCTTCGGCGGAAGGCATAATATGTGTTGAAAAAATAGCAGGAAAAGAAGTTGAACCTCTAGATTATAAGAATATTCCAGGATGTACATATACAACTCCTGAGATCGCATCATGTGGTCTTACAGAGGCTGCCGCGAAGGAAGCGGGTTATGACATCAAAATTGGGAAATTCCCGTTTACTGCTTCCGGAAAAGCAAGCGCTGCCGGTGCAAAGGATGGTTTTGTCAAACTTATTTTTGATGCAGCTTATGGAGAGCTGCTTGGTGCACATATGATCGGAGCCAATGTTACAGAGATGATCGCCGAGATAGTTGTTGCAAGAAAACTTGAAACAACTGCACATGAGATAATTAATTCTGTACATCCTCATCCTACTATGTCTGAGGCTATTATGGAGGCTGCGGCTGCTGCATATGGTGAGGTAATTCATCTTTGATAAATTAATGTTCGCGCCATTTCCGGGTTGCCCTCGCGCCACAACTTATTATACTCATTGATTTATATTTCATAAATTTGATCTTATAAATAGTTAGCAAATATTTAAACTCATACTATAAACCTTTCATTATGAAATTAATCCGTTACAAATACAGTATTATTATTTGTATTCTGATTGTCATGCAAATATGTTTCTTAACTTCCTGTAATACAAAATCATATAATTCAAAAAATAAAGTCGGGAACATTGGTATTATAGGGTTTTATCTTGATATGGACTATTTAAAAGTAAAAAGTATAATGGATTCTTTGCTTAGCAGTGGTGAATTACATTATTTTGAAACTACAGATGTGGTGGGAATTAAGCAAAAAAACTTATACTGTGGGTTTTCAGAAATAAGTCCTTCTCTTTTTGCAAAAGTTAATCTTAGAGGAAGTTATATAGTTGATGAAAGGTTAACTAGTATTCAATTAACTCTATGCACCAGATCAGATATGGAAAAACAAAGATTTTCATATAATTGCGGGATGAATGAACTTAAAAGATTATTTGAATTATATATTGAAAAATATGGTAAACCAACCTTACTTGGCCAGGGAGAAAAATATGATTGGTTGTCAAAAAAAATATCAAATGTTTATTTACCGGGTCCAAAAGGTAGATGGCTATTTGATAAGATATATTTTTGGGAGAGGGGAAACTTTATAATATATTTTGATTTTGGGTATCCGGAAAGTTTGACCAACTCTGATAATCCAATTAAAAAACCTGATGTTCCTGAATTGCATGATTCGACAAGTGCTCCTATAATATACTATGATTTTACACAAGACTATATAGATAAGCTACTTGAGAAAGCAAGCAGAATTAAAGAAAAAGAATCTAAATAAAAACAATAGCTCTTTGTTAATTTCCACTCAACTAACACACTCTTAACTTCCTGACTTCACACTAAGCAACACTTTCTTAGTCCGATTGAAATCCAACTAATAATTATTCTAAGACAGAAGTTTCTAGCAGGATGCGCGTGGGCAGACCGGAAATGGTGCGAACTTCAGACAAAACGGTTGAGCCAACTAGGCAGGTGCAGCAGGCGCCCGTTTTGACTGAAGTTGGCATTTCCGGACTCCTTTTCTTTGATTCATTTCTTTTGGAGGAGCAAAAGAAATGAATATACCAGCTCCAAACGCAACCTTTTTTTAATAAATACCATCAATCTTTTGAGAAATACTGGCATTTGAGATAATTATTTTATATTTTTATGTTCTCAATCAGGTAAAAAACCTTGTCGGAAACTAAAAAAATAATAAAAGGTTGTCTCGCCGGCAACAGAAGGGATCAGGAACTTCTGTACAGGAGACATGCTGCGAAGCTATATGCAGTGTGCCTTCAGTATTCAGGTAATGATGAAGAGGCAAGAGATATTTTGCAGGAAGGGTTTATCAAGATTTTTGAAAACCTTGATCATTATAAGCATGAAGGTTCTTTCGAGGGTTGGATGCGCAAGATAACTGTCAATACTGCACTTGAAAAATTCCGGAGCAGACATAATCTTTATCGTGTCGATGATATAGATACGATTCAGGAGCCCGATGCTGAACCCGATAATCAGGACTATGCTGGTCTTGAGGCCAATGATCTGCTTGTGATTATCAGAGAATTACCTACAAAATACAGGATGGTTTTTAACTTATACGCAATCGAAGGATATTCACATAAAGAGATTAGTAAAATGGTGAATATCTCGGAAGGGACTTCAAAATCAAATCTTTCCCGTGCAAGGGTTATCCTTCAACGTAGAGTGGGATCATATACAGGAATAAAAAAGAAAGTTGTAAATGAATGAAAAAGAGGCAAATATAGATCTTCTTTTCAGAAATGGACTTAAAGACTTCGAGGTAATTCCACCTCCTGGGGTATGGGAAGGCATTCACTCAGCTGTTAAAATAAAATCACAACAGTTTATATTTCTAAGGATTGCTGCAGCAGTTGCTCTGCTTATGGCGCTTAGTTTTTTTACTTACAGATGGAGCCGGCAAATATCTGACATTCCTGCCGGTTCAGAAATTTCTTTTAATGTTCCGGTTTCCTATCCGGTTATTTCCAGCCCAGTTGATAAACCGCAGTTATTGCCGGAGAAAAAATATATTCCTGTTAAAAACTCTTCCGATATCTTAACCGGAACCGAAGTGCAGGCTACAAATGATAGGGATATTGAAACAACCGACTTGCCTGATCAGATTTTAAATATTCGGGAGACTCGAAGCCTGTTTATAACGAAAAATGCAATAATTGAGGGATTATTCCTCTTACCCCTGAACCCATCCGGGGAAAGCTCTAAAAATATTAAATATCCCGAGTTGCAATATTCCGAGGAGAATATACCTGCAAAACCAGTGAACAGGTGGTCCATAGCAGCTATGGCTTCACCTACTTACTATTCGAGTTTTAATTCAGGAAATGATGCATTTTCAAAACAGCTTAGTTCAACAGAACAACCACTTATGTCGTATTCCGGGGGCGTTGCGTTTTCGTATAAAATCAGTAAGAGATTCAGTATTCAATCGGGTCTTTACTATTCATCTCTTGGACAAAAAGTTGAAGGAATTTCTTCTTTTGACGGTTTTCAGAAATATGAGTATACTAAAGGAGGTTCGAACTTTGAAGTACTTACCACAAGTGGAACCATTTATACAAGCAATCCTAACGTATTCCTTGCATCTGACGGAAGTAACAGAATACTTACAGCGTACACGAAGGATGTATTTGACCCTAAAAAAGCCAGCCTTCAACCCGTCAATAACACGTTGGACCAGAATTTCAGTTATCTGGAATTGCCAGTTATCCTAAAATACAAACTTGTGGATAGGATGATTGGTATCAATCTTATAGGTGGATTATCGTATAATCTATTGGTCAATAACTCAGTATCTACTACAGCTGTTGATGGCACTAAATATTCGATAGGGAAGACTGACGGATTAAATCCTCTTGCTTTAAGCAGTTCGCTTGGAATGGGGATGGAATATAATTTCTCAAGTAAATTATCTCTCAACTTCGAACCAACATTCAGATATTACCTGAATCCATTCAGTGTTACAACAGGTTCATTTATCCATCCATACTCTTTCGGGATCTTCTCGGGAGTTTCTTATAAATTCTAAGGTCCGGTAATCTTTAACCTCCATTAATTTTTTCCCGCCAACCTCATATTTTCTATTTCAGCCATCTTTTCCCTGATTGATTTACCATTCCGGAAATTATTTTTCAGGGTCAAAAATGTTACCTTTGCACTTTATTTCTTAGTACGTAATTTATTATGACAAATAAAAATAAAAAAACATTACTTACTTCTTTTGTTCTCACAGGAACAGTTATTATTATTTTTTCAATTGCGCAGAGCTTTAAGGGGTTTAATAACAGTCCTTTAGGAATCCACCAGGTAATAGATACCGTATATAATATCAAATCATTCAAGCTACCCGGAGAGGTGAATTTTGCCGGCGAAAAAATGCCTCTCGATAATTTTGATACCCGCGAAAGTCTTGAACGTGAAATCCTGACAAGTGCTTACAGGCATTCCTCGACGATTCTGATAATAAAGAGAGCAAACAGGTATCTCCCCATAATAGAAAAAATACTGAAAAAGAACAACATTCCTGATGATTTCAAATATCTGGCAGCAGCAGAAAGTGAATACAGCAACATGGTTTCTCCAGCCGGAGCGACCGGCTTCTGGCAGATAATGGCTGAAACCGGAAAGGAAGAAGGACTGGAGATAAACACGGTTGTTGACGAAAGATACAATATTGAAAAATCTACACAGTTCGCTTGCGATTATTTTATGAAATCGTATGAAAAATTTGGTAACTGGACACTTGCTGCTGCCTCATATGACGGTGGGAGAGCGGCAATAGATGAACAGATTGATATCCAGCACCAGCATAATTATTATGATCTTCTGTTAAGCGAAGAAACGGCCAGATATATATTCAGGGCAGTGGCATATAAACTTATTATAAATGATCCTGAGAATTATGGATTCAGGATCGAAAAAGCTGATTTATATCCTGAACTGAAATTCTCTGAGATAAAAGTTGATAGTGCTGTTACCGATTTTTCGGCTTTTGCTGAAAAGTTCGGAACTAATTATAAGATGTTAAAATTACTGAACCCCTGGTTAAGGAAGCCATTCCTGACCCCAAGGCCAAATAAAGAGTACCTGATAAAAATTCCTTCTGACAGGACACGAAATACAGAAAAACCAATAACGGAAAACTCATCTTTTGAAAAGGAGAAGTGACGATGAATGAGGAGATTAAAGTCCTTGGTGCCAGAGTCCATAACTTACAAAACATAGATGTTACCATTCCGCGAAATAAACTCGTAGTGATTACGGGATTAAGCGGAAGCGGAAAATCATCTCTTGCCTTCGATACAATCTATGCTGAGGGTCAGAGGCGCTACATGGAGACTCTCTCCGCTTATGCCCGTCAGTTCCTGGGAGGTATGGAACGCCCCGATGTTGATAAGATAACCGGGTTAAGTCCTGTAATTTCTATCGAACAGAAGACCACCAACAAAAACCCTCGCTCAACAGTCGGAACAATCACTGAAATTTATGATTTTCTGAGGCTTTTGTATGCAAGGGCATCCGAAGCATATTCATATGCAACGGGAGAAAAAATGGTTAAGTACTCAGACACACAGATACTTGAGCTTGTCAAGACTCGTTTCTCAGGGAAAAAAGTATTTTTCCTGGCCCCTATAGTCAAAGGCAGAAAAGGGCATTATAAAGAGTTATTTGAACAGCTTAGAAGAAAGGGCTTCCTTAATGTCCGGATAAACAATGAAGTCAGGGAGCTTACTCCCGGAATGAAGCTCGACAGGTATAAGACTCATTTTATTGAATTAGTCGTCGACAAGTTCAGGGTGGGGGATACTTCCGACAAAAGACTCAATGATTCAATTCTTATGTCACTCGATCAGGGGGACGGAGTAATGATGGTTTTGGACAGCGAGAATAATGAACCCAGGTACTTCAGCCGGCACCTTATGTGTCCGACTACCGGTTTATCGTATAATGAACCTGCACCTCATACTTTTTCTTTCAACTCACCACAGGGTGCATGTCCGCATTGTAACGGACTGGGTGAGATATCCAGCATTGATGAGGCGAAACTTATTCCCGACAGAGAGCTTAGCATCAGAAAAGGAGGAATTGAACCTCTTGGAAAGTATAAGAACACATGGATTTTCTGGCAGATCGAAGCTATAGCTGAAAAGAACGGATTCACGCTCGATACGCCTGTTAGTGAGATTCCGGAAGATGCTCTTAACAAGGTGCTTTATGGCTCGGAAGAGGTACTTAAGTTATCAAATACGCCGTTGGGAATGACGTCCAACTATTTTTTAACTTTTGAAGGGGTTGTGAATTTTGTCGGGAATGTTGAAACAATAAACGGCACGAAAAATGCGACAAAAATTAAGGAGCAGTATGTGCAATATAGTATTTGCCCCGAATGTAAGGGTACAAGGCTGAAGAAAGAATCACTGTATTTCAGGATAGCTGATAAAAACATTGGAGAACTTTCAGCAATGGATATCAAAGAGTTATCTCATTTTCTGTCTGAAATAGAGGAGAAGATGATCGGCAGGCAAAAATTAATTGCGGCGGAAATTCTAAAGGAGATAAGAGCTCGACTTGGTTTTCTGCTTGAAGTCGGACTCGAATATCTGTCAATGAACAGAGGTGCAAGAACACTTTCCGGGGGAGAAAGTCAGAGGATCAGACTGGCTACCCAGATTGGATCAAGGCTGGTCAATGTGCTGTATATTCTTGATGAACCGAGCATAGGGCTCCATCAGAGGGATAACAGACGGCTGATAGCTGCATTGAAACAACTCAGGGATGCCGGAAATTCTGTAATTGTTGTAGAACACGACAGGGAAATGATCTTATCGGCCGATCATGTAATTGACATGGGGCCCGGAGCAGGGCGATACGGTGGACTTGTTGTGGCTCATGGGAATCCGAAGGAACTGATGAAACAGGATACGCTTACCTCTTCGTATCTTAACAATAAAAAGAAGTTCCACATTCCTGAAGTGAGAAGAATAGGAAATGGGAAATTTCTAACTCTTTCAGGAGCGTCAGGGCATAACCTTAATAATGTTGATGTTACATTGCCTCTCGGCACACTTATTTGTGTTACGGGAGTATCGGGAAGCGGCAAATCGTCGCTTATTAATCAGACACTTCATCCAGCGCTGGCAAAAAAATTTCACAATTCCGGGAAATCGCCCCTGGCTTACAAGGAAATTACCGGACTTGAAAACCTGGATAAGGTTATTGAGGTTAGCCAATCGCCAATAGGTAAAACACCTCGGTCAAATCCTGCAACATACACAGGTGTCTTCACCGATATTCGAAAACTTTTTGAACAGACGACCGAAGCTAAGATACGCGGATTCGGAGCAGGAAGATTTTCTTTTAATGTGAAAGGTGGCCGGTGTGAAGGATGTGAAGGAGCTGGAATGAAAACCATTGAAATGAATTTTCTGCCCGATGTATACGTTCATTGCACAGAATGTAACGGGAAACGGTATAACCGTGAAACACTTGAAGTCAAGTATAAAGGCAAGTCAATAAGTGACGTTCTGGAAATGACTATTAATGTGGCGGTTGAGTACTTTGTTAACGTACCCTCAATTCATCATAAAATAAAAACACTTCAGGATGTTGGTCTCGGATACATCAAGCTGGGGCAACAGTCAACAACACTTTCGGGAGGTGAGGCTCAGCGGGTTAAACTGGCAACTGAACTGGCCAGGCGGGATACGGGTAAGACTCTATATATCCTTGATGAACCGACTACAGGACTGCATTTTGAGGATGTACGGGTCTTACTCGATGTACTTAATAAACTTGTTGACAGGGGCAATACCATTATTGTAATTGAACATAATCTGGATGTGGTTAAGATGGCTGATTATGTAGTAGATCTTGGCAAAGAAGGAGGGAAAGCCGGAGGTAATATTATATTTTCCGGAACACCCGAAAAACTTGTTGAGTGTTCAGACAGCTACACCGGGAAATACCTGGAAGCGGAACTTAACGCTTAAGAAATTAATTATATTTGAGTCGATTAATTTATATTGAAACCAAAATGGAGAAACCTGCTGATCTTATTAAAGATGCCTTTGAACAGAAAACATGGCATGAAATTCATACTACGGATTCATGGAGAGTGTTTAAAATCATCTCCGAGTTAGTTGAGGGTTTTGAAAAACTGGCACGTATTGGTCCATGCGTTTCAATTTTTGGTTCAGCACGCACAACTTCAAATAACAGGTTTTATATACTTGCTGAGGATATCGCCTTCAAACTCACACAGAAAGGATATGGGATTATTACCGGTGGTGGTCCGGGCATTATGGAAGCAGCTAATAAAGGAGCTAAAAGGGGAAAAGGCAAATCTGTAGGTATAAATATTGACCTTCCTTTCGAACAACATCCCAATCCTTATATTGATTCTGATAAACTGATAACTTTCGACCATTTTTTTGTCAGAAAAGTTATGTTTATGAAGTATGCGCAGGGTTTTATTGTTCTTCCGGGTGGATTCGGAACATTTGATGAGCTATTTGAAGCAATAACCCTTATTCAGACCAGAAAGATCGGGAAATTTCCAATTATACTGGTTGGAAAGAAATACTGGGGTGGGTTGATGACCTGGATTAAAGAGGAGATGATGACTGAAGAGCATAATATATCACCTGAGAACCTGGATATATTCACGCTGGTTGATACTTCTGATGAAGCTGTGGATTATATTGTCAAATTCTATTCAAGATATCTGCTGAGCCCGAACTTCTGATCAAACTTTCCTCATACGATCCATCTCCCTCGTTGCATCTTTTCGCTTGAGGGTTTCCCGTTTGTCGTATTCTTTTTTGCCTTTGGAGATCGCTATTTCAGCTTTTGCCAGCCCTCTGTCGTTGATAAAAACTTTAATAACGATAATAGTCAATCCACTCTCTTTTGTTTTTCTCTCAATTTTTCTTAACTCTCGCGTAGTAAGCAGCAGTTTTCTTTCCCTGAGAGGATCATGATTATTAAGATTTCCCCACCAGTATTCAGCAATATGCATTCCCTTTATGAATAACTCTCCATTATTGAAAAAACAATATGAGTCGGCAAGTGTGGCTTTACCAAGCCTGATAGATTTTATCTCAGTTCCGGAGAGTATGATTCCGGCCACAAATTTTTCGATGAATTCATAATCATGAGAAGCCTTTTTATTTTTAATTACAATATTTCCTGTTCCTCCTCTCATTTTGTCAGATTAAGAAAAGAATATGAAATATAGTTTGTCGATCAGCTTTGTAAGGAGAAAATTAGTTGCAATATATATTCCGGTAAAGGCAACAATTGATGCAATAAGCAATGGTACTTTTTTATTTTTGGAAGGAGCTAACAACCTCTCAGCTCCTGTCCAGAAGATGTAAAGCCCGTAAAGAGCCAGGACATCGACAAAAAGAAGTGATTCGAATAAACGGCTTAAAACCTGGCATAAGAGAAAAGGGACAACTGAGTATACAATTAACCAGAAAGAAATGTTAAAACTTTTACCAAGACCGAGCGGATAGGTTATTTCTTTGAGTATAAGAGCAGTAGCATAGATAGTTATATAAAAGAGGAAGAAACATTTTATTCCGGTAAAAACAGAAAAGACCGGTGATAATTGAGAATTTGTAAATAATAAAGATCCGGCAGTGGCAGAGACTGAAACCGTGAATATCAGAGGAAATAATAATCTATTCCGTATTTCACTTACTGGTTTGATTTCCGGATCAATCGTTTCCCAGGCTTTTACCGGATTAGAAATTATGTCTTTTACGACAAAAGGGAATAACTTGTTAGCCATATAAATCTGATTTGAATGACAGCCAAAATTAAGTAAATTTATGGTATATTGCTTTACCAATAGAAATGATTAAAATTGAGACTGTGGAGTTGAATTCTATCTACGATTTATTGGTAGTTACAGGGCCCACCGCTTCAGGCAAAACTGCTCTGGCAGCAACTATTGCTCAGAGGGTAGGGGGAGAAGTTATAAGTGCTGATTCACGTCAGGTCTACAGGGGGATGAATCTAGGTACCGGAAAAGACTATGATGATTACCTTGTTGATGGTGCCAGAATTCCCTGTCATTTGATCGATATTGCCGATCCGGGTTATAAATACAATGTATTTGAATATCAGCGTGATTTTAACAAAGTTTATTCTAATCTTAAAAAACGGAAAATATTCCCGATTGTTTGTGGCGGCTCCGGAATGTATGCAGACAGCATTATAACGGGATACAAAATGTTTGAGGTGCCCCCTGACAGTGGACTGAGATTTGAACTTGAGAAAAAATCATTGGAGGAACTCAAAGAGATCTTATTAACCTTTAAAAATCTGCATAACACTACTGATACAGATAGCAAGAAGAGGGTCATCAGGGCAATAGAAATAGCACACTCAACCAGAAACATTGGAGTTTATTACAGTAAGTTCCCAAAAGTCAGGGCCCTCCTTGTCGGTATAATGTTTGACAGGGATGCCAGGCGAAAAAGGATTTCAGAAAGGCTTAAACAACGACTCGAAAATGGTATGGTAGATGAAGTAAAAAAGCTGATTGACAAGGGCATAAATACTGAAACCTTGATTTATTATGGTCTTGAGTATAAGTTTATTACATTATATCTGAAAGGAAAAACATCTTATCAGGAAATGGCAAGGGATCTTGAAATTGCTATTCATCAGTTTGCCAAAAGACAGATGACATGGTTCAGGGGAATGGAACGAAGGGGTATCAAGATCAACTGGATTGATGGTGAACTGTCACTGGAAGAAAAGGTAAGATTTGTCTTGAATAAGCTTACAGAACATTAATTATTAATTCATGCTGATCACACAGATCTGTAAAGATTTTTTCTTTTACTTCAGATATTTATCCAGCCATTCGAAAAATTCACGTTGCCAGATAACAGAATTCTGGGGTTTAGTAACCCAATGACATTCATCCTCGAAAAAGAGCAGCCTGCTTGGAACACCATGTAACTGAGCCGCCTGGAATGCCTCCATACTCTGAGTGTAAGGTATCCTGAAATCATTGGCCCCTGTAATTATAAGGATAGGTGTTGTCCACTTATCAACCATAAGGTGAGGCGAGAATTTATAGCTGGGAAGATTTTTCCAGTAGGGTCCTCCATAATCTTTATTTGGAAACCATACCTCCTCGGTGGCGCCATATTCGCTTTCGAAATTGAATACCCCGGCGTGTGCAATAAATGCTTTGAATCTTCCATTGTGAACACCTGCCAGATAGAATATCGAGTAGCCACCATAACTGGCTCCGACAGCACCCATTCTATTGGCATCAACGTAGGTTTCTTTTGCCATCGCATCGGTAGCATCAAGATAGTCCTGAATGTTTTTTCCACCATAATCACCTGAAATCTGTTCTTTCCATTCCTGACCAAACCCTGAAACTCCACGGCGGTTAGGTGCATATACAATATAACCTTTTGCTGCTATCATCTGCATATTCCACCTGTACGACCAGAACTGATCGAGAGCTGACTGAGGACCTCCTTCACAGAAAAGCAGTGCAGGATATTTCTTTGCAGGATTAAAGTCAGGAGGATATATTACCCACATCTGAAGATCTTTCTTATCCTTTGTTTTAGTAAATTTCTCCTCAACCTTACCCATCTTTATATTATCGTAAATATTTTTGTTGATAGCAGTGATCTGTTTAACTGACCCGCTCTTCATATCAATTGTGGAAAGCTCGGGAGCCATCGACATAGAAGTCAGTTCTGAGAGCAGAATACCCGATTTAAGACTGAACGGTCCAAGATTATGCACACCTTCGGTTACCCTGGAAACACCTTTGCCATCAAGGCCGGTTTTGAAAATCTGGGAAGTGCCCAGATGAGAACAGGCAAAATAAATTGTTGAGTTATCATCCCATGTAATATTCGATATATCAAAATCCCATCCTTTAGATATCCATGTTCTGGTGCCTTCTTTAATATTGTAAACAAACAGCCGGTCGAGATCAGACTCATAGCCATCTCTTTCCATGCTCTGATATGCTATCATAGAGCCATCTGGTGAAAAGACCGGATATCTGTCGTAGCCCTTGTTTCCTTCAGTGATATTAATTTCTTTCCCTGATTCGACATTATATAAGTAAATATCTGAATTCGTGCTTACTGCGTCAGCTTTGCCTAATAGCCTCTTGGTCGTATAGGCTAATGATTTCCCGTCGGGACTCCACCCAATTTCCCCTTCATCAAAATAGGGAGCAGTTGGCGATTCAAATCTTTGTCCTTCCATAATATCCTTGCCTGCTGAGATAGCGGTTCCATTAAAAGAAGCAACAAAAATATGGCTGTATGAATAATCACTCCAGTAGTTCCAGTGCCTGTACATCAGATCGTTGATAATCCTGACATTTGCTTTCGGGAGATTATGTTTCTCATTGGCAGTCTGATCTAATTTGACCCTCTTTGTATAATATATATTGTTTCCATCGGGAGAAAAGCTGAAAATCTCAAATTCACTTATACCTGAAACTTCCTTCTGGTCCGTACCATCGTCTTTCATTGTAAACAGTTTCCCTTTATTGGCATAGGCAATAGATTTACCGTTGCTTATCCATTGTGGAGAACTTCCTCCTTCCGTTGTCAGTTGTACAGCCTTACTTCCATCAGATGAGATCTTAAAAATGTTAGTTTGTCTTGCTTCACTCTGAAGATCTATATCTGTAACAGTATATAAGACTTTCGATCCGTCGGGGGAAAGCGCAAACGACCCTAACCTGCCGAATTTCCACATTATTTCGGGAGTCATCACTCCTCCTGTTTTCTCTTCAGTAGTCAGCTGGTTATTGAATTGAGACAAAGTCTCTTTTGAAACAGGAGGAGTTTGTTTACAGGAAGAGGCAAAAAGCAGAGCTGGAAGAATTACCAGTAAAAGATATCTTTTCATATCAACATTAATTATGTTTATTCTTATTTCAAACTACCCGACAAATAATTTTGATTATTATCTTTTTACTTTGTGTCACTTTGTGTTTTCCTTTGTGATCCTTTGTGCCTGCCAGCCGGTAGGCAGGGTTAATGATTTTTTTTTACCACAAAGGGACACGAAGGTTTTCACGAAGGTTCACAAAGGACATTCCAGAAAGCATAATGAGTTATTGTTATTTTTTAAGGGCTTCAGATACTTTAGTCTTCAGTTCATCATATAATTCAGGATTATCCTTAAGGATCTGTTTTACTGCATCACGCCCCTGACCAAGCTTGGTATCTCCGTAGCTGAACCATGAACCGCTTTTCTTGATAATTTCAAAATCGACACCAAGATCTACAATCTCTCCGAGTTGGGAGATACCTTCACCATATAGGATATCAAAATCAGCTTTTCTGAATGGAGGAGCAAGTTTATTCTTGACAATTTTGACTCTTGTCCTGCTGCCTATTATCTCTTCTCCATCTTTTAACTGGCTTGTACGCCGGATGTCTAACCTGACAGATGCGTAAAACTTTAAGGCATTTCCTCCTGTTGTGGTTTCCGGATTGCCGAACATCACACCGATCTTGTCCCTGAGCTGGTTGATGAAGACACACGATGTATTTGTTTTATTGATATTTGCCGTAAGTTTCCTGAGTGCCTGCGACATCAGCCGTGCCTGGAGACCCATCTTGGAATCACCCATTTCACCCTCAATTTCAGCTTTTGGAGTGAGTGCGGCTACTGAGTCGATAACTACTATATCAAGAGCTCCTGACCTGATGAGATTGTCTGTTATCTCGAGTGCCTGTTCCCCGTTATCAGGTTGAGAAATAAGCAGATTTTCAACATCTACCCCAAGTTTCTCTGCATAATTGCGGTCAAATGTATGTTCAGCATCAATTATTGCGGCAATGCCACCATTCTTTTGTGCTTCCGCAATAGCATGTATAGCCAGAGTCGTCTTTCCCGATGCTTCAGGGCCGTAAATTTCGATTACCCTTCCTCGTGGAATTCCTCCGATACCCAGGGCAGCATCAAGGCCGATTGAACCAGTTGAGATGACTTGTATATTGTCTATTGCATGATCGCCCAACTTCATAATTGTTCCCTTGCCAAAATCCTTTTCAATTTTCCCAAGTGTTACCTCAAGTGCCTTAAGCTTTTCTTTATTTATTTCTTTTCTTTCCGTGCTCATATGATTGGTTTTATTGATTGTATAATTCGAAAATCTGTTTGGTGTGCCCGCCTGTATCTACCTTTGTAATTATCTTTTCTATGATTCCTTTTTCATTAATGATAAATGTTGTTCTGATTACCCCTAAAAAGCTTCTTCCATACATTTTTTTCTCTCCCCATACACCATAATCATTTAGAATTTTTTTTGAAGTATCGGCTATAAGAGGAAACGGAAGAGAATATTTACCGGCAAATCCTTTATGTGATTTTTCATTATCCGGACTTACTCCGATAACTTCAATTCCTTCCTTTATAAATGCAGACCAGTTATCACGCAAATTGCATGCTTCTGCTGTACACCCGGGCGTGTTATCTTTCGGATAAAAATACAAAACTACTTTTTTCCCTTTAAAATCACTTAGTTTTATAACATTGCCATTCTGATCGATACCTTCAAAACCGGGGGCTTTCATTCCCTCTTGTAATTGTATCATGCTTATTTATTTTGTTATTATGGGTAAATTTACGAAGTTTGAATTGTTATTTGCAAAAAATCAGTCAATTGTTATTAACATAAATCTTCCTTAAAAGAAACGGAAGGTTTTAGTAATGTGTTGAAAGTTAATTATTTGCCAGTTATAATGCAGGTATGAAATTGAAGAAACAGATAAGCTTGTTTTGTCTTTTATTGATTATTGAAATGCCGTTTGGTAATCTTTATTCCCAGAATATTCAGATTAAACCTACACGGCAATCATCTTTTGAAGCATTTGCTCAGGGAAATTATGAAAAGGCATATAAAGAATTTAGTGAACTGCTGGTAACATATACCAAAGATCCTCTGTATAAATACTATTCAGGAGTTTGTCTGGTGAAACTGAACAAGGATCCTGCCGAAGCGACAAAATTATTGCAACAAGCTATTCAGGAAGGTGGCGCTGTGAAAACATTGCCGACTGATGGCTTATTTTATCTTGGACGTGCACAGCAAATGTCAGGGAAGTATGCTGACGCTACAGAATCATACAATCTGTATGCGGAAAAGGTTGGTAAAAAAATTGCAAAGGAAATGGGTGTCCAGGAATTTCTACAACTGTGTGAACAAAAGAAAGGACAGGTTTCAGATTCTGAACTCAAATCTGCCATGAATTTTACGAACGGCAAAGCAGATACCAATAAGGTAGTTGCCACAACCACAATTAAGGAACCAATTCAGAAAGCTGTTGATAAACCAACTTATAAAAAGGAAAACATATCTGATAAATACGAAAAAATACTTGGTGAAGCGATTGAATATCAGTTTAAAGCAGATTCTGTTAATTCAATTTTAAACGAACAGAAGAAGAAGATAGAATTTCTTACAGGTACCGAAAAAATTGCCTTAAAAATAGAGATTAAGGACAATGAAAAAGCTGCAGCCTCTTTTCAGACAAGTGCTGATCAGAAATATCATGAGGCGCAGCTTGCAATGAATCCGAAGTCTGATTCCACTTTGCATCCGAAAGAAACTTTCAGGCAAACTGAATACAAGAGCGCAAATGATTCTTTAAAAAAGAGTGACAATAAAATAGTCAAAGCAACAGATAAGAAATCAGATACTGTTAAAGTGATTATTCCGCCAGTCAATTCACGGGTGGAAATCTTTTCTTTTTTTGATGTGGCAGGTAAGACTGTAACGGACCCGAATACAAAGATCGTTATTGATCCCGAAGTGCCTCCCGGACTTATTTACCGAATTCAGCTCGCTGTCTTTCGTAACCCGGTCGTTCCCGGTTATTTTAAGGGAATTAGTCCGGTCTATGGGTTTAAGATTGAAGGAACAGATAAAATAAATTATTATGCAGGTATGTTCCGGAAAGCTTCGGATGCCGGGAAAGCTCTTGCTACCGTTAAAGCGAAGGGATTCAAAGATGCCTTTATTGTTGCATTATCCGATAATAAGCGTGTTTCAACTGACAGGGCATCATTACTTGAAAAGGATTGGGGAGGAAAACCTTTTTACTCAATCGAAAAAGTAATGGCTGATAAACAGGCAGATACACTTACGCCGACACTTACTTTCAGAGTCGAGGTAAGCAAATCATTAAAACCATTGACTGAGGATGTGGTTGAAGGAATCAGGAAGATGGCAGGAAACCGGGGTCTGGATATTCAACTTCTTGATGACGGGAAAATTGATTATTTGGTTGGAAAATTTATTACATTTGAAACCGCTGCTGAGTATTCTGACCTCTTAAAAAGGAATGGATATCATGAGGCAAAGGTTGTTGCATGGCTTGGGAAAAAAGAAATACCTTTAGAAACAGCAAAACAATTATTTGAAAAACTGAAATGAAGGAAAAAATATTACATAAGACTGAAAAGCTGAAAAGCGGAAGTGAATCAGGTTCACTGGTTCTCTACAATGATGATATTAATACTTTCGAACATGTCATCAAATCGTTGGTCGAAGTATGTGGCCATGACTCTGTTCAGGCGGAACAGTGTGCCATGATTGTCCATTTTAATGGAAGCTGCGAGGTTAAGTTAGGCGTTGTTGAGGTGCTTAATGCTATGAGCAGGTCACTGAATGCAAAAGGACTTAACTCAAAGGTCGAAAGTCTGTAAAATCATTTTACGTTTGCCTTTTGTCTTTTTTCTTCTACTATTTTTCCCTGTGAAAAAATCCGTAGAGAGCTCTGTCGAATACCGTCAATACTAAAATTCCTAGAATGGCATATATCATTACTGAAGGTAATGTCAGGTGGAAGATTGATGACAGGCCGATCTCAGGCATTGAGAATTTGATATTTTTAAGAATGCTTAAAGCAGGCAGAGCCAATGAATCAGATTTGCTTCCCGGAATCAGAAAAGTAGAAGCTATCAACAAGATTGTAACGGCAACTGAAATTGCCGGAACAAGATTTTTCCTCCGTGATCCTGAAGTAACAATTATAGAGCGGGTCTCAAGCTCAATACGTGTCATTACTTTTGAAGTAAATCCTTCAGGAGCATTCTCAGTCTTCTCCGGAGCAATATACTCTCTGAGAAGATCTCCCTTGTATTTTTCCTGATTATTCATGATAAATAAATTTTTTCTTTTCAACCTTTTCAATTATTTCAAGCATTTTCTGTCGCGCTCTGAATAATTTGACCTTGATATTGGATTTGGTTATTCCTGTGACATCAGATATCTCATCGGTGCTCAGCTCACCGTAATAATACATACTGATAAGTCCTCTTTCTTCTTCGTTGATTTTCTGAAGGGCAAAGTTAACCAGTGAACTCCGGTATTCCTTTTCTGCTTCCTCCTCACTGGAGTTGCTCCCGATAAAATCCGTAGCGTCAGCGGGAAAATCTTCAAGAGAAAGAACCCCTTTTTTCTTTATCCTTACATGCGATATCGAAGTATTATATACTATCCGGTAGAGCCAGGTGGAGAAACTACTTTTCATTTTAAAACTCTTAAGCGATCTGTAAGCCTTTAAAAATGAATCCTGTGCAATTTCTTCAGCCTCTTCATGGTTCCCGCATATCCTGAAAGCTAGATTATAAGCTTTGTTTTTATGCTGATCGACTATGTAGCTGAAAGAATTGCTGTTTCCTGCCAGGATCTGATCAATATAATATATGTCACCTTTATAATCCATTCTGCCTCTTTGACGAGTAAAGATATTAATTGGTTACGTTGAAAATTTATTTATTTATTAATCTTTTTTTGTAACCGGGTTCAGATTCCTATAGTCTAAAGGTGCAAAAAGAGTTCTTAACCAATAATTAATAATTAAAGTTATGAATGTATTAGTTGCTTTTATAGCATTATTCGCCACAGTATTTGGATTATATTATGTCCACATTACTAACCGGAACAAAGAGAGAATGGCGCTCATCGATAAGGGAGCAGATGCCAGTCTTTTTAATACAGGGAAAGAAGGTCAAAGATCTTTATTTAACTGGAACAAGGTAACATTGAAAATCGGTATGCTTTTAATGGGTATTGGATTTGGCATAATTGCCGGCGCAATACTGGAGTCAATGGGGGCTATGGAAAATGGAGCCGATTATACGTCGATGATATTCTTATTCGGCGGTCTCAGCCTGGTATTGTTCTATCTTATCGACAGAAAGAACAAATAAGATCTTGCTTTTCTGTATAGCTTGAAATAAGAACTATCACAGAGTCGCACTGAGGAATCACAGTGTTACACAGAGGGAAAAACAGGGATATGCAATTGTGTATCCCTTTTTCTTTTTTATTTAATGCGCTATTATCTTAAGTAGTATTTTCATGCAAACAGACATGCTGCCTACAAGCATAAAACCGCACCTTAATATTTTGTTGATAAAGTACTTATAAAAATTTTAGTACACCAATAAAATGAGTGTGACATTCAACAAAATCAATGAATTGATTGTGCTTATTACTAATTTATTTTTAAGGAATATAGTAAACCTTATAATATTCATTGAGACGGATTGATAATTTATCTATTTTTGCCACTAATTATTTAAGTATGCCGATATGTCATTAATGAATGATCCTGCCATATGGTTTAAAGATTTATTTCTTCATGCAGGATTGAGTTACAGTCTTTCTTCATTTCTCAGTACAGTTGCTCTTGTACTGATTGTCATATTGCTAAGTTGGTTTTCAAACCTTATAGC
>Ga0302321_100001377_pt1 | contig 20819 bp, 17 predicted proteins | sample Fen_T0_1_FD_202505 | JGI IMG/M metagenome (GOLD analysis project Ga0302321, IMG submission 202505) | Peat permafrost microbial communities from Stordalen Mire near Abisko, Sweden - Fen_T0_1 | ecosystem: Environmental > Terrestrial > Soil > Wetlands > Permafrost | place: Sweden: Abisko...
GCATAGAAGATCGCGAAGCCGTACATCGCGTACTGCGGCGTGCCGGCCTTGATCTGGTTGCCGATCACGATGGGCGCGACGAACGCGCCGTAGGCGGCGATCGCCGACGTCCAGCCGAGCACCGGACCTGCCTGCGTGCGGTCGAAGATCACGCCTATGGTGCGGAACGTGGAGCCGTTGCCGATGCCGCTGGCGGCGAACAGCAGCACGAACAGCAGCATGAACGACAGGAAATATTCTTCCGGCTTCGGCGAGTTGTATGCCTGCAGCATGACGTAGCCGACGGCCACCGACGCGACGACCATGATGGCGGAGATGATCTGCGTGACGATCGATCCCCCGACCTTGTCCGAGATCCAGCCACCGACCGGCCGGATCAGCGCGCCGACAAAGGGGCCGATCCACGCGTAGGTGAGCGCGGACGGGGCGTTGGGATTCTTCAGCGTGTGTTGCAGGACGCCGAACGCATCCGGCACGTGGCTGATGCCGAAGATCACCGAAATGGACAGCGGCAGCGCCATCGAGAAGCCGATGAACGAGCCGAACGTCACGATGTAGAGCAGCGTCAGCGCCCAGGTGTGCTTGTCGCGGAAGATCGCGAACTGCTTGGCGACGCCCTCCTTCATCGGTCCGAAGGCCGCCAGCTTCATCACCAGCAGCGCGGCGACCACGTCCAGCGGAATGGCCACCCACATGCTGATGAGGCCGAGCCCCGTCGGCTTCGGCAGGTACAGGTACAGGCCGAGGATCGACGGTATGAACGCCAGCGTGTAGAGCCAGGTGATCTTGGCGAACGCGGCGATGGGATTGCCCGCGTCCGGCGTGACCGTCTTCAGGTTGTTCATCCCCCACCAGCACAGCACGGACAGCGGCACCAGCGACAGCACCCAGGCGAAGCCCGCGTTCTGGATCCAGGTCGGCGTGCCCGCGACGATCTTGCCTAAGATCCAGCCGCTGTCCTTCACCAGGGTCATCGAGTCGCCCCCATAGCTGCCGAATAGGGCCATCGTCATCACCAGCGGAATGACGATCTGCATCGTGGTCACGCCGAAGTTGCCGATGCCGGCGTTGATGCCGAGCGCCGTGCCCTGCAGCCGCTTGGGAAAGAACGTGCTGATATTCGACATCGAGCTGGCGAAGTTGCCGCCGCCCACGCCCGACCACAGCGCCATCAGCTGGAACGCCCACAGCGGCCAGTCCTTGTGCTGCAAAACGATGCCGGTGCCGATGGCTGGCGCCAGCAGCATGGCCGTGGTCAGGAAAATCGTGTTGCGGCCGCCGGCCACGCGGATCAGGAACGACGCCGGTATGCGCATCGTCGCGCCGGCGATCCCGGCAATCGCGGTGAGCGTGAAGAGCTCGGCCTGGGTAAACGGAAAGCCCAGGTTCAGCATCTGGACGGTGATGATTCCCCACATGCCCCATACGGCAAAGCCGCACAGCAGCGCCGGCACCGATAGCGCGAGGTTGCGGTAGGCGATCTTCTTTCCGGTACTGTCCCAGAACTCGTTGTCCTCGGGGCGCCAGTCGACAATGTCCGCGCGACTGCCCGCGTTGGGTAAGTTGGCGGCGATCTTGGCGGGAGCGTTCATGTCAGGCGTCCTTGATTGTTGTGTTGCGGCTATCCGTGCAGCCGGAATTGCTTCGATTTGGCGCCCATGACTTCCGCACCGCGGACTTCGGTCCAGTACATCCAGATCAGCGAGACCCAGACCACGCCGTACATCAGCATGAAGGCGGAGGAGCGAATACCGGTGAGGTCCATCAGCGCGCCGAACATGATCGGCAGCACAAACCCGCCCATGCCGCCGGCCAGGCCCACCACGCCGGAGATGACGCCGATGTTGGTCGGATAGTCGTCGGAGATGTACTTGAACACCGATGCCTTGCCGAATGCCCAGGCGATGCCGAGCACGAACATCAGCATGGTGAACATCCAGATGTTGAGGCCGACGTGGAAGGTCCGCGGGCCATCGACGGTCGTGATCGTCATGTCCGTCTGCGGATAGGAAAGCAGGAACAGGCAGAACCAGCTCACCCACAGCACCCACCAGGTGACGCTGTGCGCGCCGTACTTGTCCGAGAACCAGCCGCCGACCGCCCGCAGCACGCCGCCGGGCAGCGAGAAGCACGCGGCCAGCAGCGCGGCAGCGCGGATGTCCAGGCCGAATTCGCCCACGTAGTACTGCACCATCCACAGGCTCATCGCGACGTAGCCGCCGAACACGATCGAGTAGTACTGGCAGAGCTTCCAGACCTTCGGGTCCTTCAAGGCGAGGAGCTGCTGCCGCCACGTGATCTTCGAGTCCACCAGGTGCGCCGGATCCGAGCAGCTGCCGAACCAGAAGAGCAGCGCCATCCCGAGCATGACGGCGGAGTAGACCTGCGGCACCACCGCCCAGCCAAACGCCACCACCAGGGCGGGCGCCACGAATTTGTTGACGGCGGCGCCGGAATTGCCGGCGCCGTAGATGCCCATCGCGAAACCCTGCCGCTTCTTCGGGAACCAGCGCGCGACGTAGGGCGTGCCCACGGAGAACGAACCGCCGGCAAGGCCGACGAAGAGGCCGAGCACCAGGTACTGCCAAAATTGCGTTGCGTAGGAGATCAGGTAGATCGGCACCACGCACAGCAGCATCAGGATGAAGAGGACGATGCGGCCGCCGAACTTGTCGGTCCACATCCCCAGAGGGACCCGGATCAGCGACCCGGTCAGGACGGGCGTGGCAGTCAGGAGTCCGAATTCGGTGGCATTCAGATTGAGCGTCTTCCGGATCGGGATGCCGATCACGCCGAACATCATCCAGACCATGAAACACACCGTGAACGCGAGCGTGCTGACAATCAGCACCGACAGCGCCTGACCCGTTTTGCTCATGCTCACAGCCCCTCCCTCGTGATTGCGACGAGTATGCGAACAGGGGGGTCTTTGCGGCATCCGTCCGTGGGTCAGCCAGGTACCGGCGAAAGGAGGATGCGGCCACGCGCCGGCATCGTCCGGAAGAACTACGGCGGCGGAATGTCGCCGCGAGGTTGCGCTAGGTCAACCCAGGCCGTGCTCGGTTGCGATAACGGCGGCCTGGACGCGCGAGGCCACATCGAGCTTGCGCAGTACGTGCTGCACGTGGATCTTGACGGTGGTTTCGGCGATGCCCAGGTCCCGGGCGATGGCCTTGTTGCTCGCGCCGCGCGCGATGCCGCGCAGGATGTCCTGCTCGCGCGGGGAAAGCTGCGCAAGCGGCGAGACGGGCGCCGCCTGCGCGGGTGTGCGCGCATCGCGAAACGCGGCGAAGAGCTTGCCCGTCATTTCGTCGGCGACGACGGACTCGCCACGCATCGCACGCAGGATGGCGAGGGTCAGCGCTTCCCCTTCCATCGTCTTCAACAGGTAGCCGCAGGCGCCGTTGCGCAATGCCGTGGCAAGGTCGTGCTCGTCCTCGCTGACGGTGAGCATCAGCACGCGCGCCTGAGGGGCTGCTTCGCGCAATGCCGGCAACGCATCCACGCCGTTGACGCCGGGCAGGTGGTTGTCGAGCAGAATGAGGTCGGGCGCCAGTTCCTGCGCCCGGCGCTGCGCCTCGCCGGCATCGGCGGCGTCGCCGATCACGTCGAATCGCGGATCGCGCGACAGCAGCGCCGTCAGGCCGCGCCGGAACAGCGTGTGGTCGTCGACGACGAGGATGCGGATTGCCGGGCCGGACATCGGGGCGCTCGCCGTCATTGCGGGATTTGCGCCAAGACTACGGCCGTCGGCTCGGGCGTTGCGCGGGCGGCCAACGGCAACGTCAGGACGACCGACGTGCCGTGTCCCCGCCGGGACAGCACGTCGAGGCCGGCACCGATGCGCTCCGCGCGCTCGGCCATGATGCGCATCCCCACGTGCGTCTCGTCGGGCGGCCCGTCGTCGGGAGAAAATCCTTCGCCGTCGTCGCGGACCTCGAATCGCCACTGCGGCTGCTGCTGGACGTCCAGCCACACCTGCGTCGCGCGGGCGTGCTTGCGGACATTGGACAGTGCTTCCTGCACGATATGCAGCACCTGCACCTGCAGGACCGGGTCCAGCGGCATGCCATGACCCTCCATCCGCAGCGCGGTCTTGAGGCCGCTCTGATGCTCGAACTTGCGCAATGTCGTCATCAGCGCGGGCTCGATGTCCTCGGCGTTGGCGCGGGTGCGGAAATGCACGAGCAGCTCGCGCACGTCGCCGTAGCACTCGCGGACGCCGGCATCGATTTCGGACAGGACCTGCTGCACCTGCTTCTCGTCTTCCGCGGCAACGGCATCGCGCATCAGATGCACCTGGATCTTCAGGAACGCCAGCGACTGCGCAATGGAATCGTGCAGTTCGCGCGCGAGGAACGTGCGCTCCTGCGACACTGCGGCTTCCTTTTCCAGCGCATTGAGGCGCAGGTTCTCCATGGCGCCGGCAAGATGTGCCGTCAATGCCTCCAAAAGCGACCGCTCGGCGGCGGACAGCGTGAACTGATTGTGGAAGAAGAGATCAACCTCGCCCATCAGTCGCTCGTGCTGGACGACGGGAATGGACACGACCGTCTCGAACCCGGCGTCGCTGCAATGGTGCATGCCCGCAGGCTGCATCGTTTGAATGGGGATGACGCGCACTCCCTGCGATGCGGTCGGCGACCCGCAAAAGCAATCGCCCGCCTTGACGCATTGCTCGCCGTCGATCATCGCGGCAGGCAATCCCTCGGACGCCAGCAGCAGGAAGCGCTGGTTGGACTCGTCGGACCAGCGCAGCGCCACACCGTCGGCGCGCGCAACCCGCCCCACGTGCCGCGCAAAGCCGGCAGCCAGCTCGTCCAGCGTCGTTGCCTTGGCCACCAGCGTCGTCACGTCGTACAGCGCCTCCAGCCGCTCGCGCTTCTCCTGCAGCTCCGACGTCTTTTCGGCAACCTTGGCCTCGAGGTTGCGGTACATCGACTGCAGGTGCTCGGCCATGCCGTTGAAGCCCTTGGCCAACGTCCCGAATTCGTCGCTGGTGATGCGCTCCACCCTGGCGCCGAAATCGCCGCGCTGGATGCGCTCGGTCGCCTGCTTCAACTGTCCGACGGGTTCCAGCACGAACAGATACCCGATATACAGAAGCATTGCGGTGCCGACGACGGCCAGCGTCATCATGGCGACCTGCAACAGGTGCAACAGCGCGGTCCAGCGCGACATATGCGTCTCGATCGCCGCGACGAGCGCGTCGATATGCGCGGCGAACTCGGCGACATCGGTGCGCAGCACGTCCATGGAATCGGATTGGGCGGGAATCCACCTGGCGCGAAACTGCGACCAGTCGTGCTCGATCACGGCGAAATCCCGCCGCACGGCATCGTCCCAGGGCACAAACAGCGGTCGTTCCGGATCGCCGTCGCGCAGCAGCTCGAGGCTGCGCTCGAATTGCGCCCGCTGGGCCGGCAGCGCGGCCATGTCCGACGTGCCGATCGACAACGACAGTCGGTACGCCTGCATGCGCATGCGGCCGGCCTCGTTGACCGCAGCAGCGCCCCCCTCGAGCTGCCACGAAACCCACAGCGTAAGCGCGATGAACAGCAACGCCAGCAGGAGGAATGGCGTGCCGATCAGCGCGAGCTTGACGCCCAGGCTCCAGTGTCGGGGATGGCCCATGGAAGGAGTTTAGCGCTTGTTCGCCGCGCGCCACTTCGCGAAATCGCTCGCGGTGCGTTCGTCGGTGGCCGGGTAGAGTCCCAGGATCGAGCGGCCCTTCCCCACTTCGTCGGCGACGAAATCCTCGAACGCCGTCATCTCGACGGCCTCGTCGGCAAGTTCATCCGCAAGGTGGGCGGGCAGTACGACCACGCCTTCACCGTCGCCCACGATCACGTCGCCGGGAAATACCGGCGCGTCGCCGCAGCCGATCGGCACGTTGATGTCGATGGCCTGGTGCAGCGTGAGGTTGGTCGGTGACGCCGGGCGATGATGGTACGAAGGAATGGCGAGCCTGGCGATCTCCTGCGAATCGCGAAAGCCGCCGTCGGTCACCACGCCGGCGACGCCTCGCTTCATCAATCGCGTGACGAGGATCGAACCCGCCGACGCCGCGCGCGCATCCTTGCGGCTGTCGATCACCAGCACTGCGCCCGGCGGGCACTCCTCGACGGCCTTGCGCTGCGGGTGCTCGCGGTCGCGGAACACGGAGATGGGATTGAGGTCCTCGCGTGCCGGCATGTAGCGCAACGTGTACGCCTCCCCGACCATGTTGCCGGCGGCCGGATTGAGCGGATGGACGTCCTGGATGAACTGGTTGCGAAGGCCGCGCTTGAACAGCGCCGTGGTGAGCGTCGCGACGCTTACCGTCATGAGCTTGGCGCGGGTGGCATCCTGCAGTCGGGTCATGGCCGGCTCCGATTCATGGTGCAATTTCGACGGCGACGCCGCTGCGCGCGCTGGCGGCGATGGCCTCCAGCATCATTGCGATGTCGATCGACTCTTCCGGTGAAACGCCCGTCCAGGCGTTCCATCCGTGCGCGACCAGGTCATGGAAGGAATCAACCTCCGCGAGAAAGCCGTTGGTCGCTGCGGTCTCGAACGTTTCCTGTTGTGCGTCCCAGCCGGAACCACGCTTGATGCCGAGCAACGGCGGAAACGCCGCCGACGTGTCGTTGAAATAGGTCGTGTGTATCGATCCGGCATCGCCCGCAATGAATGCGTGGCGATGGCGCAGCGTTGCAAAGCTGCAGGAGATCTGCGCCAGCAATCCGCTCGGGAAATCCATCGTCGCGACCAAGGTAAGGTCCACGCCGCTCGACGCCCACTTCGCCATGGCGTGAACGCGGCGGGGACGTTCGCCCGCGATCGTCCGGACGAGACTGATCGGATAGCAGCCGGCGTCCATCAGGGCGCCACCGGCCAATGCCGGGTCCATCCGGATGTTTGCGGTATCCGTCAGCGGAAAGCCAAAGGATGCCTGCAGCAGCTGCAGGCGACCGATCGCCTTGGCGTCGAGCAACTCCCGCATTTTCAGCGTCTGCGGCTGTGCCCGATACGGATAGGCCTCGACCAGGTGGACGCCGTTGCGCCGCGCCGCATCGAACATCGCGCGCGCATCCGCCGCGGAAGTAGCCAGAGGCTTCTCGCACAGCACGTGCTTTCCCGCTTCCACAGCGCGAATAGACCACTGCGCATGCAGGTTGTTGGGAAGCGGGTTGTAGACCGCATCGATGGCCGGGTCCGCAAGCAGCGCGTCATAGGTCGCGTGAACCTGCGGAATGCCGGTCTCGAGCGCGAAGGCCTTGGCCTTAGCCGCGTCGCGGCTCGCGACCGCGGCGACGGTGACCTTGCGCGAAGGCCGCACGCCGTCGCAGAACGTGCGGGCGATTCTAGCGGCGCCCAATATTCCTATGCTCAAGGGGCGCGAATCGGAGGTCGTCATGGTGCGGGCTCCAGCGTCGTTTTCAACTGCGCGTTGCGGCCCGTTCGGCCAGGATTTTTCCACACCGATTCAATGGCTTGTTGCATCGATCGGGCACGCCTATGGCAACGATCAAAAACCACGATTTGACGCGGATTTTCAATCTCGCTAGTTTGCATTCATTCGTTTTCGCATCTATCCAAGAAATCCATTTCGAACAGGTGACTCCATGGCAACCCTCGCAGTCAGTCGTACATCCACCCCTGCTTCACACAATTCCTCAGGACGGTACTTAACAGCGTTCGCCGTTTGGCTGCCTATCGGCTTCATCGGCGCGAGCGGCGTCGTGGTTGGCGCCATGCAATTCTTCGGCAGCGAGACGAGGCCGCTTTCCGCGCTCGCCTTCGCGATCGCCTACGGATTCTTGGCAGCGGCCAGCTGGCGGCGCGCGAAGGAAATTCTACGCGCTGCCGGCAGCGCGACCAGCGTCGTCTAACGCCCCGCAACAGTCCCCATCGCGCCCGCGGCGCCACGACCCGCCGCGAAGGTCGATACCGGCCCGGCATTGCGGAGCCGCGTCGTCACCAGCTAGACCAAAGGTCGCGATTCAGTCCTTGCCGTGCGCGCGGCGCAGGATCGCGAACACGGCAGCCAGGTCGGCAATCGGGATCTGCCCCGGCGCCGAACTGCCTTCGCCGACTGCAAAACTGAGCGACGAGCCGAACTCGCCGCCAACCATTCGCGTCACCGACCCCAGCGGTCCCATCGCCATGCTGATGAGCGGGATGCGCCCCTTGGCATCAGCGTGTGCCGTTGCCGCCAGCAAGTTCAACACATCGGCGCGGTCGCGCGGCATGACCGCGACCTTGGCCACGTCCCCGCCCAGGCGCTCGGCTTCGAGGAATCGTTGGACGAGGAAGTCGACGCCAGGCGTGTAGCCGAAGTTGTGGTACGAAAGAATGACCCGCGTGTCGTGCTTGTGCGCGCCTTCGCACACGCGCCGCACCTGTCCCGCGTCGTTACCCATCTCGAAGTCGAGGAAGTCGACCAGTCCGCTCGCGCCGACCTCGTCATAGAGGCTCACGACTTCCTCATGGCCAATCGCGATCGGCTCGCCGCCCTCGGCCATGGAGCGGCGGGTGAAAATGAGCGGTGCATCGCCGATGGCGGCGCGCAGCGCACGCCCCAGGGCAAGCACGGCGGTCGTGTCGGCAATGCCTTCGAAATAGTCGACGCGCCATTCGACGACGTCCGGTTTCTTGGCAATCACGCTGGCGGCTTCCGCGAGGACGTGCGCGGCCGTGCGGCCGACCAGCGGCGAGCAGATCAGCGGCGTACCGTTACCCATCGTCCTGCCGCGGATTTCGATCACCTTTCCCGGCTTCATCAATCGTGCTCCCTGGTTAAGGCATCCATGATACTCAATACGCGACCTTGGCCACCGCCCTCAGCTGTTCCGGCGTTGCCGTGCCGAAGCCGAAGAATTCGAGGTAGGCGGGGATCATCTCGAACAGCATGTCGGTTCCGACTTGGTAGCGGCACCCCTTCTCCCGCGCCGCCCGCAACAGCGGCGTGATCTCCTGCTTCATCACGACCTCGCCGACGAACGTGGATGGCGCGAGGCGCGAAACGTCGAACGGCAGCGGATCCGAAGGCTTCATGCCGAGCGGCGTGCCGTTCACGACCAGATCGTAGCCGCCCGGATCGCTGGAGCGCATGTCGACCGCGAGTTTCGGATAGTGCAGGCGCAGCCGCGCGGCGAGTCCCTCGACCGAATGGGCGTTGGTATCGCAAAGTGACAGCGACGCCACGCCTTCGGCCGCCAGCGACGCCGCGATCGCCGACCCCACGCCGCCGGCCCCGACGACCAGGCATTTCGCGCCGGCGAAGGCGAATCCCTTGCGCCTCAACCCACGCGTAAAGCCCGTCCCATCGAACATGTCGCCCAGCAGCGTGCCGTCGGGTCGGAGGAGCACCGCATTGCAGGATCCGGCGATCTTCACCGTCGTCGTGCACTCGTCGACCAGACCGACCGTGGTGACCTTGTGCGGCATCGTCACCAGCGCGCCCCGGAGGTTGGTCAACCGCGACAGCACTTTCAACGTCGCGGGATAGTCCTCCGACTTCACGCCCATCGGCACGACAGCGGCATCGATCCCCGCCTGGTCGAACCACGGGTTGTAGATGAGCGAAGCTTTGAAGGACTCGGTCGGATAGCCGATGTGCGCCAGCAGCAGGGTCTTGCCGCTGATCATGCCGACCTCGGCCAAACAGGCTTCGAGCGCGGCGCGCAAACGTCGCTCACGGTGCGGTTGAATGGGGACACGCTCATGGCTTTGCTTTCTCGGTTCGCTCTGTTTGCTCAGTTTATATTCACGATCTGGCCGGTTCTTGCCGCTTCGGCAATTGCTTCGGTCACGCGCAGGTTCTGCAGCCCGTCGCGCGCACTGACCAGCGGCAGGGCCTCGCCGCGGATGACTGCGGCAAAGTGCTCTATCTGCTCGGCCAGCGGATCTAGGCGTTCCAGCGCGACGACGCGCGTCCGGAACGGCGTCCACCAGGACCGGTCTTCCTTCTTCTCGTAATACTTGATCCGCATCGTCGGCACAGCAAGCGACCCGTTCGTGCCGATAATCGTGTAGCAGTCCTCGTCTGTATACGTCGGATAACTCTTGTTCTCCTGCGACGTCTGCTCCCAGCTCCGCGCGCTGGCCGCCGTGTCGGACACCAGGAACGTCCCGAGTGCCCCGTTGGCGAACCGCAGGTTGATTGCGACCGTGTCCTCGACCGCGAATCCCCTCGTCGCACTCGATGCAAATGCCTGCACCGCAACGATCTCTCCCACCATCCGTCGCAAGCTGCCCACCTCGTGGATCATGTTGATCAGGATGGGCCCGCCACCGGCCTGGCTCCGCCATGGCCCTTCGTCGTAGTAGTCGTCCGGCTTGTAGAACACGGCGCTGCCGATGACGCCGACGATCGCGCCGAGCTGCCCGGAGGAAATCACCTCGCACGCCTTGTGCAGGATCGGGCTGTGGTTGCGGTGATGCCCGACGAGCAGCTTCGCGTTGGCCCTTTCCGCCGCCTCGCACAGTCGAATTCCTTCGGCAAGGGTGTGGGCGATCGGCTTCTCGACCAGCGCCGGGACGCCGGCACGGATGCACTCGAGCGCGTGCTCGACGTGCAGCTGGTTCGGTGTCGCCAGGACGACGCCGTCCGGTACGCCGAAGGCAAAGAGTTCGGATAGCGACCCATACAGTTGCACGCTCGACCTGCGCGCGACTTCCGCAGCCTTTGGCGAGACATCGACGATGGCCGACAGGACGCTCGTGCGGCTCTTGGCTATTTCCTCGATATGGCGAAGGCCGATGATCCCCGCTCCGGCGACGGCAATTCGTACTCGCTTCATCGAATTTGTCGGGCACTCGGCATCAGCAGGGACGGCCCGCGCCGCAGTTGCCCGCGGCGCGATGCCCCCGCATGGAAGCGACTTATTTGCTCGCGCGAACCTTGTCGATCTCCGCGTAGACCTGCTTCGCGAAATCCGCGCCGACGTTAGCGCTGTACTTGTCGATGACGGGCTTCAGCTTCGCGCGAACCTTCGCGACTTCGGCCGGCGGCAGCTCCGTATACTCCATCGTCTTCTTGAGGTTGGTGAGCGCAACATCCTGCGCATCGCGCGACACCTTGCGCTGATACGTCTGCGCTTCCTTCGCCGCCGACAACAGGATGTCCTGCTCGTCCTTGTTCAGGCGGTCCCAGGTCTTCTTGCTGATCATCATCGACTGCGGGTTGTAGATATGCCGTGTACCCGCCAGGTACTTCTGCACTTCGTTGAACTTGTTGGCCTCGATGACCGTGAACGGATTTTCCTGGCCGTCGATGGTCTTCTGCTCCAGGGCGGTGTAGACCTCGGGAAAAGGCATCGGCACCGGGTTGGCTCCGAGTGCTGCGAACGTGTCGATGTAGATCGGCGACTGGATCACCCGGACCTTAAGACCCGAAATGTCGTCCGCGCTCTTGATGGCACGCTTGCTGTCGGTCAGATTGCGAAAGCCAAGATCAAAATAAGCGAGATGCACCAGACCCTTTTCCGGCAGCTTGTCGGCAAGCGTCTTTCCGACCGGACCATCGAGGACGGCGTCGGCTTCCTTCGCGTCGTTGAACAGGAACGGAAAGTCGACGATTGCATACTCTTTCACCTGCCCCGAAAGAATGCCGGAGTTCATCGACGTCATGTCGATCGTTCCGCCCTGCACCGCCGAAAGGACCTGGACGTCGCCACCCAGCACGCCGCCCGGGAACAGCTTGACCTGCATCTTGCCGCCGCTTTTCGCCGCAACCAGATCCGCGAACTTCTGGCCACCCTGCGCGATCGGGTGCGTCGCGGGGTTCTGTGTCGTCCAGCGCAATGTCTGCTCCCTGACCTGCGCCTGCGCGCTGCCCGCGACGCAGGCAAGGCCGATTGCCGCCGCCAAGGCTGCTGATAGGTATTTGTTCACGTCTGTCTCCTCGTTATATGAAACACAATGATTCGCCTGCGGATGCACGGCCTCGCGACCGGAATTTCTGCCAACTAACCACCGAACCACTTTGCCGGGCCCGTCACCAATATCGGGAAGGCGACCAGCAGGAAAAGCACAATGAGCTGCGCGATCATGAACGGCCACACGCCCTTGATGATGTCGTCCATCTTGATCTTGGCGACCCCACAGACCACATTGAGTACGGTGCCCACCGGCGGCGTGATCAGTCCGATCGAATTATTGATGATGAACAGCACGCCGAAGTAGATCGGATCGATGCCGGCCTGCTTGACGATGGGCATCAACACCGGCGTCAGGATCAGGATCGTCGGCGTCATGTCGAGCGCCGTGCCGACGATCACGACCAGCACCATCATTGCGATCATCAGTATCGTCTTGTTGCCCATGAACGGCTCGAGCAGCGAGGCGACCTGCGCCGGCAGCTCGGCGATCGTGATCAGCCACGCCGACACCAGCGCCGCCGCCACCAGGAACATAACCACCGCCGTCGTCTCCGCCGCGGCGGCGAAAACGTGGTAGAGATCACCCCACTTCAATTCCTTGTAGATGAACATCGCGACGAACAGCGCATAGACGGCACACACGACGGCCGCTTCGGTCGGCGTGAAGATGCCGAACTTGAGGCCGAAGATGATGATGCCGGGCAGCATGAGCGCCCAGATACCGTCGACGAACGCGTGGATGATTTCCGCGCGTGATGCCTTCGGCGGCGTGGCGGTCGTTTCGCCTCTAACCTCCCACCACCATGCCACGGCGAGGCCGACGCCGATCAGGATTCCTGGCACGATGCCGGCCAGGAACAACTTCGAGATCGACAACCCGGCGGCTACGCCGAAAATGATGAAGCCGATCGACGGCGGAATGATCGGGCCGATGATCCCGCCGGCGGCAATCAGGCCGGCCGACTTTGCAGGATCATGACCGGCCTTGACCATCATCGGGAAGAGCAGCGCCGACAGCGCAGCCGCATCCGCCACGGCCGACCCGGACAGCGCGGCCAGGATGCACGACGCGAGAATCACGACGTAGCCGAGACCACCTCTCACGTGACCAACGAGCGTCAGTGCCACGTTGACGATGCGCTTGGATAGCCCACCGGTGTTCATGATCTCGCCGGCGAGCATGAAGAAGGGGGCGGCCATCAGTGGAAAGCTGTCGGCGCCGGATATGAGGTTCTGCGCGATGATCTGCGCGTCCATCATGTTGAGGTGGTACATCAGCGCCACGCCGCAGATGAGTAGCGCAAATGCGATCGGCATGCCGATGGCCATGGCGCCGAGCAGCGAAAACAGGAAGACGGAAATAGTCATGGCGGCTTCCTATTTCTTCGTGTCGGTGGTATCGGCCGCGAGGGTGTCCGCGCCTTCGGCTTCGCGCCTCGGCACCTCGACCACATCCTCGGATTCGCGAATCTGGATCAACTCATCCTCGCGCAGCCGCCCCGTCACCGCCTGATAGAGATTGCGCAACAGCAGCGCCGCGGCCGAGACACAGAAGAACAGCCCAACGCTGTAATAGAACCAGCCCGTCGAAAGACCCGTCGCCGGCGCCATGTTGTCGATGTTGATCTTCGTCTGCTCCCAGCTGCCCTGGAAGAACAGCACGACGCAATACAACATCAGCACGTTGCTCAGGAGGTAGCACGCCTTCTTGCCCCAGGCGGGCAGCCTCGATACGACGGAGTCCATCCCGAGATGGGCGTGGTTGCGCAAGGCGAGGATGGCGCCGACGAACGTCAGCCAGACGAACAACCAGCGCGACAGCTCCTCGGATATGGTGATGCCTGAGTTGAACGCGTAGCGCAGCACCACGTTGCCGAATACCAGCACGACCATCAGTGCCAGGCAGACGACGATGAAGAATTTCAGAAACCGGAAATAGCCGTCGACGATCCGGGCAGTCATGGTCATGGGCACTCCTGTCGTCGCGGTCATGCGCGTGACTCTGCGCGGGAAGTCGATGTCCGGGCCATCCTCGGACGCCGCGCAGCCGCCGCCGGGCGATCGTTTCGCGCGCCATCGAGATGGCTTTGCGCGACCCGCAGCGCCAGCAGTGCGACCTCTTCGGGTCCGACCGCTTTGGTCAGGGCCACGCGCGGTATTTCCAGCGCGTAGGGAATGTCCTGCGGCATGCAGGCGAGGATGCCGCGCACGTCGATTCCACCTTCCCCGGGGAACTGCCTTTCGTCGCGCGCCGTGCGGATGATGCCTTCCATCGTGGGCGGCACCTCCTTGGCGGCGTCGCAGACGTGGGCGAAGCGGAACCATTCGCGCGGAAGCTTCGCGAGATCCTCGAGGTTGGAATTCGAGCGGCCCATGTGCAGCATGTCGACGAGGATGCCGGCATTGCTGCGCTCGACCGCACGCACGACCTTGGCAGCCGTGGCCAGATTGCCGGTCTCGGTCCAATGCGGAAACTCGAGGCTGACGAAGATTCCCAGCGGCTTGGCGAAATCGCAAAGCTTCGCGAACCTCTCCGTGGCACGCTTCCGGTTTGGGTCGGGTAACTGCGCGATGATGTGCTTCGCGCCCAGTTCCGCGGTCGCCTCGAGGACCGGAATGAAACTCTCGGCGTCGAGCGACGGGTCCATGCGGAAGAGTTCGATGTCGAGCAACTCGACGCCCGTGGCCGCAAGGCGAGCCTTGGTCTGCTTCATCAGCGCCCTGTCGTGGGCCAGGTCGTACAGCGGCTCGGTCGGCGTGACCCGGGTCAGGCGCAGCCCCACGTAGCGGTAGCCGGCGCGCGCAGCGACGTCGACAACCTGGGGCGGCGTCAGCGACAGAACGGTGAGATGAGCAAGCGAATAGTCGTGTCTCATGGTCGCGCTCCTGCGGGTCAAATCATCACTCGGCAACGATCGCGCCGGTGCTGGCGTGATGCACCTTCTTGCCCGGCGAGTAGATGTCCATGATGTTCCAGTGGCCCGCCGTGGGCACCGGTTCGTTCTGCATGTAGGCGTCGATGACGAAGGGACGCTTCGCCTTGATCGCGCGCAGCAGCGCCGGCTTGAATTCGGCGGCGGACTTGATCTTCACACCCTCCACGCCGTACGCCCTGGCAATGGCGGCGTAATCGGGCGACCAGGGTTTGCCATTCTTCTCGAACACCGTGCCGAATGTCGTCCCGTAGTGCGCCTGTTCGAGTCCGGCGATCGTGCCGAACGCGCAGTTGTTCATGATCACCCAGATGACCGCGATGTCGTCCTCGAACGCGGTCGCCAGCGCTGCCGGATTCTGGCCGAATCCACCGTCGCCGATGAGCGCCACCACGACCTTGTCCGGCAGCGCCACCTTTGCACCGAGCGCCGCCGGCGAGCCGAACCCCATCGTCGCAAAGCCGCCCGGCGTGAACACGCTGCCCGGCGTGTAGATCGGATACTGCTGGGCCATACCGTTCTTGTTCCAGCCCACGTCCGTGCACAGGATCGAATCGCGCGGCACGGCGGCGCGCAGGTCGGCCAGGATCCGTTCGGGCCGCATCGGCCAGGCGTCGCTTTCCATCGCCTTCCTGTTGCCTGCGACGAAGCGCTTGCGGTTGGCGGCCATTTCGGCCACCAGCTTCGCGCGCTGAGCGCCTTTGGGCGCCAACTTCCGGGCAACGCGGTTCAGAACGGTCAGCGCGGACTTGAGGTCGGCGATCGCGCCGATCGCTACAGGATAGTTGCGCCCGATTTCCGCCGGATCGATGTCGATCTGGATGAGCTTGGTCGGGGGGAAGCTGAACGTGTACTTGTCTTCCCAGGAGCTGCAATCGGCCTCGGAGAAGCGCGTGCCCAGCCCCAGGATCCAATCGGCGACCTTGCACTTGTCGTTGATGTATTTCGTGCCCCAGAACCCGGTCATTCCGAGGATCAGCGGATGGTCGTCAGGCAGCGCGCCCTTGCCCATCAGCGTATGTGCGACCGGCAGCGACAGGTGTTCGGCAAACTCGCGCATCTCCTTCGCTGCGTCGGCCAGCAGGATGCCGCCGCCAACGTACAGGAGCGGTGTTTTCGCTGCGAGCAGCTGTCGCACTATCTTCTCGGCGGTTGCGTCGTCGAGCGACGGCTTGTGCAGCGACTTGGCGTTGGCCAGCGCCCGCTTCCACAGCTTGACGTCGATCTCCTTGGAGAACACGTCCATCGGCACGTCGACCAGGACCGGGCCGGGCCGGCCGCTTTCCGCAAGCGCGAACGCCTTTTCAATGATCTCGGGAAACAGGTGCGGCGAATCGACGCGCCACACGCGCTTGACGAACGGCCTGTAGATCTCGCACTGCGACGCATCGGCGTGCAGGTTCACTTCCTGGTGCGGGTGCTTGCCGAAGTAGTGCGTCGGCACGTCGCCGGCGATGACGACCATCGGAATCGAGTCGAGCGCCGCGTTGGCCACGCCGGTTGCAGCGTTCGTGAGCCCCGGGGAGAGGTGCGACAGGACGACCGAGGTCTTTTTTGTCGCCCGCGCGTAGCCGTCGGCCGCGTGCGCGGCGATCTGCTCGTGCCGCGTGTTGACGAACCTGATTTTCCTGCTTTTCGACAGCGCCGCGAGCACGGCGATGTTCGTATGCCCGCACAGGCCGAAGATATGTTCGATGCCGCGTGCCTCGAGGTACTTCACCAGCTGGTTCGAAATCAGGTCTTTCATGAATTGATCCCTCGATCCTTGGGCACGGCGCGCCGTGCGGGTCCGGAATAGTTGAATGGAATCTCCCTCGGCATCGGCCCCTTGATCCGCACGCCCTTCTTCTTTTGCTCCCATGCATGCGCGAGGATGCCCACCGAGCGCGACAGGATGAACAGTCCGCGCCCCAGTTCCGGCTCGAAGCCCAGTTCGCAGAAGATGACGGCAGTGATGCCGTCGATGTTCATCGGGATGTGGCGCCCCTTGATTGCCTTCAGCGCGGGCTCGACCGAATGCCCGATCGCCGCCCAGCGTCCACTGACCGCCCCCGCGGCCTGCGCCTTCGCAACAAGCGCGAACAGCGGCGCGGTGCGCGGATCGATCGGGTGAAAGCGATGCCCGAAACCAGGCACGATCTTCACGCCGGCAGCCATGCGGCCGCGGATGATCTTCTCGGCCGTCGCGACGAGATCGCCGTCGGGTCCTGCGGTCGCATCGATTTCCCGGTAGAGCTCCATGCACTGCTCGCCTGCCCCGCCGTGGACGTCGTCGAGCACGTTGATCGCCGAGGCCATCGCACCGTTGACCGGCAGGCCGCACGACACCGCCATCTGCGCGATCGCGATCGACGGCGCGTGCGGGCCGTGGTCGACACCGGGCACCATCGCCGCTTCGAGCAGATCGCCCTGCGCCCGCGTCGGCAATTCACCGCGCAGCATCAGCCAGATCATGTCGGGAAAGCGGACGTTGCCGATCAGCTCCTCGATCGGATAGCCGCGGATGGCAATCTTTCCGGGGTGGATGTCGATGATCGACGTGTCCCACCACGCGCTGCAGTCGGCGATCAGTTGTTCCGGTGACTTCGTCGGCATGGAATTCTCTTCGGGTCGCGGGAAATTGCGGGCATTGCCTGCGTCATGCACTCAGGTCGTGATGGTCTCGACCTCGGCCTCGAGCGCGGGGTCGTAGAACGCGCCGAACAGCTCCTCGTCGGAGGGCTTGTCCTCCTTGATCGGCACCGAGACCCACGTCGTGTTGAGGTAGTGTTTGAGGTGGACGTTTTCGGAGATGATGTTCCCGCCCCACGTGCCGCAACCCAAGCTCGACGTCATCGGCATCCCGTTGTTGAACGCGCCGGCATTGGCTTTCGACTGCGGCTGGCGGACCATGATCCGGGACACCGGGGCCGCCATTGCGAGCCGGTGGATGTGGTCGGGGTCGAACGAATAGATGCCGCACGAGTGGCCCTTGCCGCCGACTTCGTAGACGGCACGCATCATGTCGAGCGCCTGGTCGAAGCCCTTGTACTTGTAGACTGCGAGCAGCGTGGTGAGCTTCTCGCCGGAATAGTGATGCTCGCGGCCGATGCCGTCGCCGTGCACGATGATGAACTTGCGGTCCGCGGGAATCGTGAAGCCCGCCGCCTTGGCGAGTTGCTGCGGCGCGATCGCCACGGTTTCGACAGTACGATGGCGCTCGTCGTCCCACATTGCCTTGCGCAACAGTTCCTTCTCCTGCGGAGAGGCGAGATAGCCGCCTTCCTTCTGCAGCTGCGCGAGCATCTTGTCGAAGATCGATTCCTCGATGATCAGGTTGCCGTCGGCCGAACATCCGGAGCCGAAGTCCGACGTCTTGGACAGGCGCGTGTTTTGCGCGGCCTCCGCGATGTTCGCTGTCTCGTCGATGATCATCGTCGAGTTGCCGGCGCCGACGCCGTAGGCCGGCGTGCCGGAGCTGTATGCGGCGCGCACCATCGGCTGGCCGCCGGTAGCGACGATCAGGTCCGCCCGTGCCATCAGCGCCTGCGACATCGGGATATTCACCTTTGTCAGACACTGCAGGATGTCCGGCGGCGCGCCTTCGCGCTCGAGCGCTTCGCGCATCAGCCGCACGGTTTCGAACGAGGTTTTCTTGGAGCGCGGATGCGGCGAAAAGATGACGACGTCGCGCGCCTTGATGCCGTAGATGGCGTTGCCGGCGGGCGTGAGATCGGGATTGGTCGTCGGGACGATGCAGGCGATGATGCCGGCCGGCTTGCCATACTTGACGATGCCCTTCTCCGGCACCTCCTCGATGATGCCGACGCTCTTCTGGCGCAGCGCATCGCGCAGCACGCCGCGGATCTTCATGCGCTTGCCCATCCGGCTCACGCTGTCGCCCAGCCCGCTCTCCTTGATGCCCATCTCGACCAGCCGCGTGAACGTCTGCTTGTTCGCCACCGCCCAGGCGACGGCCTGGCACAGGCGATCGACCCGTGCCTGGTCGTAGGTCTCGATGATGGCGAGCGCCTTGTGCGCCCGCTCGAATACTTGGTCGAGCTCCTGCTGCTGTTCCTCGGTGATGCCCTTCTTCGTCTCGGGAGCGGCCATTTGCAATCCTCTCTTCTCTGGCGGTCAGGCCGTCGCGTTGCCGCGCCCGGCCGGGAATGGTCGAGTGACGGTGCCGATCGCAGCGGATGCGATCACAGGCAAGCCGTCACTGCGTTGGGTCAATCGGGGAACTCCTCCAAAGCTTCGCCACGCGTGGGCGGCCTTAGGACGTCGCCGGGAGCCGCATACAGTTGCTGTGCGTTAGGACGCCTTTTTGTCCCCGGTGCGTCGATTTCCCATGAACGATAAAGCTTCGGATAGAATTGGGTCAAGGGCGTATGGCGACATACTGTGCGATTAGCGCCCACAAAAAACGTGGTCGCGCCGGCAACCTGAAATTTCTGCCAGAATAAACGTCATAAATCCGACGTCGTGGTCGCCAGCCGCCCGAGGCCGCCGCCCGTGACCGCGGGGCCACGCAAACGGAATCAACCGGAATCGCATCCATGCCCAAGCAAAAGACAACCAAGCTGCCCACTCCGGCGGGAGCGGCAGCGGCGCCTTTGCCGCCCTCCTTCGCCGACCCGGATGCTGTCGCAGCCGACACCATCGCGCGTTTCGCCGACGACCCCGACTTCGTGACGGCGCTCGCCCGCGGCCTGGCCGTCCTCCTCGCACTTTCGGACAAACGCCGCCACATGTCCATCGCGCAGGTAAGCCACAGGACCGGCATTCCCAGGGCAGCCGCGCGCCGCAGCCTGCACACGCTGGCGAAATTGGGCTTCGCCGCGGCGGACGACGCCCGGCGCTTCTACCTGCGCCCGCGCGTTCTGTCGTTCAGCCACGCCTATCTGTCCACGTCCCCCATCGCGGTGCTCGCCCAACCCATCCTCGACCGCTTCGGCGAGTCCGTGCGCGAAGCATGTTCGCTCGCGATGCTCGACGGCGACGAAATCGTCTATCTGGCGCGCTCCACGTCGTCGCGCATCATGTCGCCGTCCCTCAACGTGGGGCGCCGGCTGCCCGCGTACTGCACGTCTGTCGGACATGTGATGCTCGCGCACCTGCCGCCGGACGCGCTCGACGCGTATCTCGCGCGGACACGCTTTCATCCGTACACCGAACATACGCCCAATACCCCCGAGAAGCTGCGCGCGCAACTTAAGACCGTCCAGGATTCCGGATACGCCTTCGCAAGCCAGCTGATGGAATCGCGGCTGTGCACGCTCGCCGTCCCTGTGCGCGACGCGGGTGGACATTACGTCGCGGGGATCAACGTGATCCTGCAGGGGCGCCTCTTTTCGCAGAAGGACATGGCGGAACGCTACCTGCAGCCGCTGCAGGAAGCCGCGCTGGAGTTAGGATCGCTGCTGCTGCCCTGAACTCCACGCGCAGCGATGGCCCCGGAGCAATCAGGTAGGCTATGATCGCAGCGAATGCGACGGAAGACGAGGCACTGTGATGACGAACAAGCTGGATGGCGAGTCGCTGCCCGAACCCCTGAATCCGCTCGGAATCGACGGCATCGAGTTCATCGAATTTGCCACGTCGAAACCGCAGGCGCTGGGCAGCGTGCTGGAGACGATGGGATTCCGTCCGATCGCCCGGCACCGTTCGCGCGAGGTCGAGCTTTACCGGCAAGGCACGATGAACATCATCGTCAATTCACAGGCGGCCGACATCCCGCGCACGGTGCAGCCAGTGGAAAGGCCCATCCTCAGCGCGTTTGCCATCCGCGTACGCGATGCCGATGCCGCATTCAACCGCGCGCTCGATCTCGGCGCCTGGGCCATTCCCGGGCGCGCGCGCGCGATGGAGCTCAACATTCCGGCGATCCACGGCGTCGGCGAGAGCCTTATCTATTTCGTCGACCGCTACGACGATTTCTCCATCTACGACATCGACTTCCGCGCCATCCCTACGGTCGACCCGCAGCCGCCGGCGATCGGCGGCCTGCATTTCTTCGGCATCGTCCAGTATGTCGGCG
>Ga0302321_100001378_pt1 | contig 20812 bp, 10 predicted proteins | sample Fen_T0_1_FD_202505 | JGI IMG/M metagenome (GOLD analysis project Ga0302321, IMG submission 202505) | Peat permafrost microbial communities from Stordalen Mire near Abisko, Sweden - Fen_T0_1 | ecosystem: Environmental > Terrestrial > Soil > Wetlands > Permafrost | place: Sweden: Abisko...
GACGGCCATCCAGATGGGGGAGGCCGCGGCCAAGCGCCTCCTCGCCGAGCACCACGGCACCGATCCCGAGCCGTTCGACCCGGTGCCCTGGTTCTGGAGCGACCAGTACGACCGCAAGATCCAGCTCGCCGGGCGGTCGGGTGCCGACGACGATGTCGAGGTCGTCATCGGGTCCACCGACGAGCACCGGTTCGTGGCCCTCTACGGACGGGCCGGTCAGGTCGTCGGCGTGCTCGGCATGAACCGCCCCCGCCACGTCATGCAGCTGCGGAGCCTCGTCGAGGAGCCCACCGCCTGGGTCGACGGCCTGGCCCGGGCCCGCGAGCTCGCCTGACCGAGCTACTCGCTGCGGATCGCGTCGAGCACGTCGAGTCGTGAGGCCCGCCACGCCGGGATCAGCGCGGCGATCAGCCCGATGACGAACCCGAGCAGGCCGATCACCGCCATCTCGCGGAACGGCCACGAGAACGACTGGCTGTCCTGGTAGATCGGTTGGGTGACGGCCCAGGCCACGAACAGCCCGAACACCATGCCGATCAACGTGCCGTCGGCGGCAACGATGACCGACTCCGATCGGATCGACCGTCGGAGCTGGGCGCGGGTCATGCCCACGGCGCGGAGCAGTCCGATCTCGGGGGTGCGCTCGACCACCGAGAGGATGAGCGTGTTGATGATGCCGAACACGGCGATGATCACGGCCAGGCCGAGCAGCGCGTTGACCGACGAGATGATCGCGTTGAAGAACGCCTTGATGAACACCGCGAAGAAGTTGCCGGCGGTGACGCTGATCGACGAGTACTGCAGGGTGAGGTCCTCGAGCGACCGCTGCACGGTGCTGGTCGACGGGTTGTCCAGGGTGAGGGCGATGGTGTTGGGCAGCAGGTCGGGGATCTCGGCCCGGGCCGCCTCGGCCGGGACGAGGTCGCCGCGGGCATCGAGGCTGAACTGGATCACCGCCGCGACCGTGAACATCTTCGTCTGACCGTTCTTGAACTGCACGGGCATGGTGCTGCCGAGGGCCGGGGTCTCGACCTGCCCGCCGGGACCGCCCCGCTCGACGATGGCCATGTCGTCGGGCCCCATGTTGTCGAGGCTGCCGGACTTGGTCTGCAGGCCCAGCACCGCGGTGGCGTCGGCGAAGTCGACCGCGGTGACCGGTGTGCCGTCGGTGCCGGTGAGGCCCACCCCCTCGTAGACCGCCGTGGAGGCCTGCACCCCTGCCGTCGATTCGATCTGACGCTGGAGATCGGGGTCGATGCCCGCGGCCCGCGAGGTGACGACGAGATCGGCGCCCGAAAGCTGGGACACCCGCTCGACGGCGTAGTCGCGCACGGCGCCACCGGCCGCGGTGACGAACACCACGAGGAACACCCCGATGAGCAGCGCGTTGGCAGTGGTGGCGGTCCGCGACGGGTTGCGGCGGGTGTTGGCGACGGCGAGTCGCGACGGCATGCCGAGCCGCCCCAGCACCGACCCCACCGCGACCGAGAAGCCGGTCGCGAGCACGGGCCCACCGAGGAGCACGCCGATGAACATCAGCACCGGGCCGGCGGCGATCACCAACCCCTGACCGATCGCCATGCCGAACAGCAGCACCGCGGCGCCGACGACGATGCCGATGAGGCCGAGCACCGCCCGGATGCGGTTCGTGCCGCTGCGGTCGATCGTGGCCGTGCGCATGGCGGCCATCGGCTTGGTGCGCGACGCCCGCCAGGCCGGGACGAAGGCCGAGATGACGGTGACCACCAGGCCGACCAGCAGCACCTCGAGCACGCTGGTGGGGCGCAGCCGCAGGCCGACCCCGGCCGTGCCGGTGAGGATGCGGAACTGCGGGACGAGCTCGCGGAGGGCGAAGAACAGCCCGATGCCGACGACCACGCCGATGGCGCTGGCGATCAGCCCGACGATGACGGCCTCGAGCAGCACGGCTCGGCGCACCTGCTTGCCGCTGGCGCCGATGGCGCGGAGCAGCGCCGTCTCCCGCAGCCGCTGGGCCACCACGATCGAGAAGGTGTTGTAGATGATGAAGATGCCGACGAACAGGGCGATCCACGCGAACGCCTGCAGGCCGGTGCCGATGGTGTCGGCTATCGATGCCGCCGACCCGGCCTGGTCGGCACGCAGCTCGTCGCCGGTCTGCACCGTGAACCGGTCGCCGACCTGATCGGACAGCGCCACGGCGAGGTCGTCAGGTGAGGTGCCCTCGGTGCCGGTGACGTAGATGGCATCGAAGGTCTCGGCGCCCGAGGAGAGGAAGTCGAAGCTGTCGGCCTGGCTGACCACGATGTCACCCTGGGCGCTGGACGCGGCCTGGTTGCCGTAGCGGGTGATGCCCACCACCTGCACCTCGTGCCCGCCCGAGGTGGTGGCGAGTTGGAGGTCGGTGCCGATGGGCCAGTGCTTGCGCTTCGAGGTCTCCTGATCGACCGTGATCTCGCCCGAGGCGGTGGGGCCCCGGCCATCGACGACGGTGAACGGATCGAGCGCCGGCACCGAGACGAACCGCGAACCGGAGGCGTTCTTCAGGGCGATCTGGCCGGAGCCGTCGAGCACGCTGAGCTCGGCCGACAAGATGCCGGCCGCGTCCTGCACGCCGTCGGTGCCCTTGACCTCGTCGAGCGTCTCCGCAGGGATCGCCCCGGTGGTCAGTCCCTCCCGTCGACGGCCGCCGCCCGAGGCGTTGCTCAGCGACGGCTCGACCGCGGCGTCGACCCCCTTGAGGGCCACGACCGCGTTCGAGCGCAGCGCCGGGCCGAGGGAGTCGCCGAGCACGAGCGTGCCGGCGAGGAACCCGGTGCCCACGATGATGGCGAGCATGGTCGTGAGGAAGCGGACCGGGTGGGCCCGGAGGTTCGCGATCGTCAGCCGAAGCATCGGCGGAGACTACGGCGCTTCGAACAGGACCGACGGTCACCGGTTCGATGGATCGAAGGCAGACTGTCGCGGTGACGAGCGAGGCGTTCCTGCTGTTGGCCATCACCCTCGCCATCGCGGTGGCCGACTGGGCCGCGGTGCATTCCGAGCGCAAGGGCGTCGAGTACGTCGCCAAGCCGCTGACCATGGTCGGCCTCATCCTCGTGGCGCTCAGCCTCAACACGTCGAGCGACCTCGAACGGGGAGCGTTCATCGTGGCCCTCGTGTTCTCGCTGATCGGCGACGTGTTCCTGATGCTCCCCGGCGAGCAGTGGTTCGTGTTCGGGCTGGGCTCGTTCCTGGCCGGCCACGTCGCCTATGTCGTGGGCCTGTGGATCGCCGGAGTCACGTTGGGGGCCTTCATCGTCGGCCTGGCGATCGTGGCGGTGGCGGTGGCGTTGATCGGCCTGCGCATCGTCCGAGCGGTTCGGGAAAGCGACGCGCCCGCCCTCGCCATGCCGGTGGGCATGTACATGGGCGTGATCTCGCTGATGTTGGCCAGCGCCATCGGCACCCGCAACGCCTTCGCCATCGTCGGGGCCACGCTCTTCTACGCCTCGGACGCGCTCATCGCGTGGAACCGCTTCATCAAGGCGTACCCCTGGGGCAGGGTCACGATCATGGTCACCTACCACCTCGGCCAGATGGGGCTCGTGCTCTCCCTGATCTGAGCGACGGCGTGGGTCGATCGGCCCAGATTTGTCACCGTCGGTGGTCAAGGTGGCCGGGGCCGGGGCCGATGCAATGACGTGCATCGTCGGACGCTCCTCGCCATCTCCATCGCCTTCGTCTCGTTGGTCGCGGTGGCCTGCAACCCGGTGGCCCAGCCGGTGCCGGGCGCCCCGAGCTGCCCGGTGATGCCGGCCAACAACTACTGGCACGCGGTCGTGACCTCGTTGCCGGTGTCGGCCAAGAGCGCGTCCTATGTCACCAACATCGGGGCGACCAGCGGGCTCAAGGCCGACTTCGGCTCGGGTCTCTGGCAGGGCTCGGCGATCGGCATCCCGTTCACGACGGTCCCGGGCACCCAGCCCAAGGTGGCGATGACCTTCGACTACGTCGAGGACAGCGACCCCGGCCCCTACCCGTTCCCGGCCAACGCGCCGGTCGAGGGAGGTGGCGATCGCCACGTCCTCGTCGTCGACAGGGACAACTGCAAGCTCTACGAGACCTGGGCGTCCACCCTGAACCCGAACGGCTCGTGGCACGCCGGCTCGGGTGCGGTGTTCGACATGAAGTCGAACAACTTCCGGCCCGCGACCTTCACCTCGGCCGACGCGGCAGGGCTGCCGATCCTGCCCGGCCTGGTGCGCTACGACGAGGTGGCCTCCGGCGCCATCAACCACGCCATCCGCATCACCGTGCCCACGTCGCAGAAGGCGTACGTGTGGCCGGCCCGCCACCAGGCCGGCTCGACGACCAACACGAACTATCCGCGCATGGGCGAGTGGTTCCGGCTGAAGAGCACGATCGACCCCGCCACCTTCGACCCGGCGGTGCGACCGATCATCGTGGCGCTGCAGAAGTACGGCGCCATCGTGGCCGACAACGGGTCGGCCTGGTACATGAGCGGCGTCCCGGACGCGCGGTGGGACAACGACAAGCTGCAGACCCTCGGCCGCATCAAGGGCACCGACTTCGAGGCCCTGAACACGCAGTCGCTGATCGTGAGCGCCAACTCGGGCCAGGCGACGACCGCCGGCTGACCTCCACCGGTGCACAGTCGGGTGGGTACGGTGTCGCGGTGGAAGCGCTCCCGGTCGGCTCGCTCGTCGGGCGGGAACGCCAGCTCGCCGAACTGAGCCGCCACGTCGACCAGGGCGCGGGCGCCGTGGTCACCGGTCCACCGGGCTGCGGGGTCTCGGCCCTGCTGATCGCCATGGTGCAAGCCGAGCGGGACCGTGGTCGCCGCGTCGTCCACCGGTTGGCGTCGAGTGGTCACGACCTGATCGAGCTCAGGGCCGGCGCCCACCTCGACGGCACCGACCTCCTGGTGATCGACGATGCCCACCTGCTGACGGAGGCCGCCGCCGAAGCGGTGCGCGAGCACCTGCTGGCCGGCGACGTCCGGGTGGTGCTGGGATCCACGGGCAGTCCGCTCACCGAGCCGCTCGGGTGGCTGTGGCGAAGCGGGTTGCTGGCCCGCATCGACGTGCCGGTGCTCGAGGCCGATCAGGTGGCCGCGCTCATCGAGGCGGCGAGCGGCGCGCCACCCGACCGCCCGACCGTCGACGCCTTCGTGGCCGACAGCGGAGGGTTGCCCGCGTACCTGGTCGATCCGCTGCGCGCCGCGGTCGCCGAGGGCGCGCTGTCGATCACCACCGGGTTCGCCCGCCTGAGCGGCCCCATGCCCGATCCGGCCGGTCTGCGCGATCGGTGGGCCGCCCTCGAGGCCACGCTGACCGACGACGAGCGAGCCGCGCTCGACCTGGTGTGCGTGGCCGGACAGATCGATTCGGCCACCGCCAGCGAACTGCTGCCGATGGCGGCGTTCGGCGAGCTCGAGCGGCGAGGCGTGCTGGTGCGCACCCGGGCGCTCGACCGGTGGGTGCTCCGAGCGACGGCTGGCGCGATCCGCCGATCGGTGCGGCGCACGTTGGGGCCGGTCGAGGTCCGTCGCCGGGCCGCGCAGCTGCTTCCGGCGCTGGCATCGAAGACGGAGACGAGCGAGTTCGCAGTGGCGTCGGCCCTCGCCGGCCACATCGAGCGGGTACCCGACGCGGCGGCCTCGGTGCGCACGCTGATGGACGAGCAGCGCACCGACGAGGCCGAGGACCTGGCCATCATCGCGGCGGCGGCCGGCGATCACGGAGCGGCGTTGATGCTGGCCAAGCTGCTGTCCGAGCGCGGCGACCGCCAGGGCGCGGCCGACCAGCTCGAGCGACTGCTCACCGAACCCGACCTCGACCTGTTCGTGCAGTTCGGCGCGGCGGCCGAGCTGGCCACCCTTCGGCTGTGGGACCTCGGTGACGCCGAGGGTGCCATCCGGTTAGTGCGCAGCATGGAGGCGGCGTCCGGCGGCGCCGACGGCCCGGCCCGCCCGGCGCACCTGACCGTGCTGGCCTTCGCCGGGCGCATCGCCGAGGTGGTCGAGATGGTCGACGAGCGCCCCGACCTGATCGAGGTCGGTGGCAGCGAGCTGCTGTTCCAGGGCAGCTCGGTGGCGCTGGCCATGGCCGGCCGGGCCGACGCCGGTGTCGACCTGGCCCGCCGGGGGCTCGACCTCTGCCTCGGCGCCGACGTCGCCAGTCGCGAGCTCGACTCGGAGATCCACGTGCTGTCCCTCGGCGTCGCGCTCACCGAGGCCGGTCGGCTCCTCGAGGCCGAGGTGCTGGTGACCCGGTACTACGAGGAGGCCATCGGTCGCGCGTCGAACCTGGCGTGGATGGCCATCGCCCGGGCCCGCGTGGCCCTCGCCCGTGGGGACCTGGCCGGCCTCGACCACTACGGCGCCGAGGCGGCCGGCATCTTCGCGGCCCGCAACAACGCGGGGCCGTTTCGCTGGGCGGTGGCCAGCCAGCTGTTCGCGGCGGCGCTACGCGCCGATGTCGACGCGGTGACCGGGCACCTGGCCGACCTCGATGTGCTGGCCGAATCCGGCGTGCGATTCCTCGAGCCCGAGGTGCAGCGCGCCCGGGCGTGGGGCCTGGCCGTGCTCGGCGACGGGCTGGGCGCCCGACGGGTGCTGGCCGACGCCGCGGCCGAGGCCGAGGGCCTCGGCAACCTGGCGTTGGCGGCCAGCGTGTGGCACACCGCCTTCCGGCTGGGCGACCGGGACCGGGCCGCCGTGCAGGTCGAGCGGTTCGGCGCGATGCTCGCCAACCCCTGGGGTGATGCCCTCGCGGCCCATGCCCGCGCCGGCGACGACAGCGAGGCCCTCCTGTCGGTCGCGGTGTCGTTCCACTCGCTCGGCCGTGACCTCGAAGCCCGGGAGGCGGCCGCCCAGGCCGTGGGCGCCGCGCTGCGCAGCGGCGATCGGGCGGGGGTTCGGGCCGCGCGCCGGTCCGCCGCGGAGCTCGCCACCCTGGCGCCCGGAGCGGTCACCCCGATGCTGTCGCTGGCTCCCGCTCCGCAGCTCACCGTTCGTGAGCGCGAGGTCAGCCTGCTGGCCAGTGGCTCGGCCACCAGCCAGGCCATCGGCGCCGAGTTGGGGATCTCGGTGCGCACCGTCGACAACCTGTTGAGCCGCTCCTACCTCAAACTCGGCGTCTCGAGCCGTGAGGAGCTGGCCGAGGCCCTCCGTCGTGAGTATGTGGACGGAATGACGTGAGTAGTCCTGCTCATGACGGCCCGCCACGGGCAGTGAACAATCAGTCCAATCCTCGACGGCTTGCCCGCACCAAGCCGGCTGGGAGGCCCACCTGGTCCTGGTGGCCGAGCGCAACACCCCGATGGGGCGCTCGGCTGCCAGGACCGGTTCGGGTCACGGCGGTGGGTCAGGCGACGGTCGTGTTCGGCTACCTCTCGCGCTCGGGTAGAACGTGGGCATGACCCGGCCAGGGCCGGCCCCGAGCCGGATCGTCATCCAGGACGTCTCGCCCCAGATCGAAGGCGGTCGCCATCCCGTCAAGCGGGTGGTGGGCGAGCCGGTGCTGGTGGGTGCCACGGTGTTCGCGGACGGGCACGACCGGCTGCACGTGGTGGTGTCGCATCACCCTCCCCGAGCGGCGGGCAGCGGCGCCAAGGGCTGGATCGACGTGGCCATGACCAGCGTCAACCCGGGCCTCGACCGCTGGGAAGCCGGGTTCACGCCGGCCACGGTCGGGATCCACCGCTTCGAGGTGCAGGCCTGGATCGACCACGTCGCCACCTGGCGCGACGCCACCCGCCGCAAGATCGATGCGGGCGTCGACACGCCCGGCGACCTCCTCGCCGGCGCCGGGCTGCTCGAAGGGCTGGCCGAGCTCGGCCCCAAGCGCGAGGCCAGGGCCCTGCGGGCGGTGGCGGCCGCGCTGGCCGGCGGGGACGCCACGATCGTCACCGACGACGAGGCCGGACGCGCCATCGAGGCCGTCGCCCAGATCGCTCTGCGCCGCTCCGATGCCGCCTCGGGCGACACGCTCACCGTCGCGGTCGAGCGGGAGCGGGCGCTGTTCTCCTCCTGGTACGAGCTGTTCCCGCGGTCGACCTGGACGGGCTCGCCCGAACCGCGGGCCGGCACGCTGCGCGACGTCATCGACCACCTCGACGAGATCGCCGCGCTCGGGTTCGACATCGTCTACCTGCCACCGGTGCACCCCATCGGCTCGGCGTTCCGCAAGGGCCCCGACAACACGGGCGGCGCCGGGCCCGACGACCCGGGCAGCCCCTGGGCCATCGGCGGACCCGCCGGTGGCCACACCGCGGTGCACCCCGACCTCGGCACCCTCGACGACGTGGTCGAGCTGGCCGCCTCGGCCGGGGCGCTGGGCCTCGACCTGGCCCTCGACCTGGCGTTCCAGTGCTCGCCCGACCACCCCTGGGTCGCCGAGCATCCCGAGTGGTTCCGGCACCGTCCCGACGGCAGCATCCAGTACGCCGAGAACCCGCCCAAGAAGTACCAGGACATCTATCCGCTCGACTTCGAGAGCGCAGCGTGGCGCACGCTTTGGGATGCCCTGCTCGAGGTGACGCTGTTCTGGGCCGAGCGAGGGGTGCGGGTGTTCCGGGTCGACAACCCCCACACCAAGCCGTTCCCGTTCTGGGAGTGGCTCATCGCCGAGGTGCAGAAGCGCCACGCCGGCACGATCTTCCTCGCCGAGGCGTTCACCCGCCCGGCCGTGATGCGTCGGCTCGGTCAGGTCGGCTTCACCCAGGGCTACACCTACTTCACCTGGCGCACGTCGAAGCAGGAGCTCGTCGAGTACTTCTCCGAGCTGGCGTCGCCGCCCTCGGCCGACGAGTTCCGCCCCAACGCCTGGCCGACGACGCCCGACATCCTGCCCGAGCACCTGCAGCACGCTCCGCTCGAGGCGTTCGCCCTGCGCGTCGTGCTGGCCGCCACCCTCTCGCCCAGCTACGGCGTGTTCGGCCCGAGCTTCGAGCTGGGGGAGACCGTGCCGGTGCACCTGCCCGAGGGGGGCACGCGCGAGGAGCTCGCCCGGTCCGAGAAGTACGAAGTGCGCCACTGGGACCTGGCCGACGGCCGCACCCTCCGACCGCTGCTCACCGAGCTCAACCGCATCCGCGGCGAGCAGCTCGCCCTGCACACCCTGCGCACCCTGCGCTTCCACGGCGCCGACAACGACGCCCTCATCTGCTTCTCGAAGACCGCGCACACCGGGCCCTCGTCCGATCCCTCCGACCCCGGTCGGGCCAGCGTCCTAGTGGTGGTCAACCTCGATCCGCACGGCACCCAGGGCGGCGTGGTCGACCTCGACCTGTGGGCCCTCGGCGTCGATCCCGATCGGCCCTACACGGTGACCGACCTGCTGGGCGGCGACACCTACACCTGGTCGGGGTCGAGGGCCTACGTCGAGCTCGACCCGGGCCGCCGACCAGCTCATGTGTTCCGTGTCGCGCAGGTCTCTGAGAGCCGCGAGACTTCCCCATGATGGACGACGCCGACGACCCCCTCTGGTACAAGGACGCGGTCATCTACGAGCTGCACGTCCGGGCCTTCGGCGACAGCGACGGCGACGGCGTCGGCGACTTCCGCGGCCTCACCGCGCGGCTCGACTACCTGCAGCAGCTCGGCATCACCGCCATCTGGCTGCTGCCGTTCTACCCGTCGCCCCTGCGTGACGACGGCTACGACATCGCGGACTACGCCAACGTCAACCCGGCCTACGGCACCATCCGCGACTTCAAGGCGTTCCTCCGTGAGGCCCATCGTCGGGGCCTGCGGGTGATCACCGAGCTGGTGCTCAACCACACGAGCGATCAGCACCCGTGGTTCCAGCGGGCGCGCCACGCCGAGCCGGGCAGTCGTTGGCGCGACTTCTACGTGTGGAGCGACTCGCCCGAGAAGTACTCCGAGACCCGCGTGATCTTCGAGGACTACGAGACCTCGAACTGGACCTGGGACCCGGTCGCCGGCGCGTACTACTGGCACCGATTCTTCTCCCACCAGCCCGACCTCAACTTCGACAACGCCGAGGTGCGCTCGACCATGTTGCGGATGGTCGACCAGTGGCTCGAGATGGGTGTCGACGGCGTTCGCCTCGATGCCGTGCCCTACCTGTTCGAGCGCGAGGGCACGAACTGCGAGAACCTGCCCGAGACCCACGAGTTCCTCCGTGAGCTGCGGGCCCACGTCGACACCAACTTCCCGGGCCGCATGCTGCTCGGCGAGGCCAACCAGTGGCCGGAGGACTCGGCGGCCTACTTCGGGGCCGATGGTGGCGACGAGTGCCACATGTCGTTCCACTTCCCGCTGATGCCGAGGCTGTTCATGTCGCTGCGGATGGAGGACCGCTTCCCGGTCATCGACATCCTGCAGCAGACGCCCGACATCCCCGAGACCGCGCAGTGGGCGATCTTCCTGCGCAACCACGACGAGCTCACCCTCGAGATGGTCACCGACGAGGAGCGCGACTACATGTACCGCTCCTACGCGGCCGACCCCCAGATGCGGGTCAACGTGGGCATCCGCCGTCGGCTCGCGCCGCTGCTGCAGAACGACCGTCGCAAGATCGAGCTGATGAACGGGCTGCTCTTCGCGCTGCCGGGCACGCCGGTCATCTACTACGGCGACGAGCTGGGCATGGGCGACAACGTCTACCTCGGCGACCGCGACGCGGTGCGCACGCCGATGCAGTGGAGCCGGGACCGCAACGCCGGGTTCTCGGCGGCCAACCCGCAGCAGCTCTACCTGCCGACGATCATCGATCCCGAGTACCACCACGAGACCGTCAACGTCGAGGCCCAGCAGCAGAACCCCAGCTCGCTGCTCTCGTGGATGCGGCGGATCATCGCCCTGCGGGCCCAGCACAAGGTGTTCGGCCGTGGCGACATCGAGTTCCTGCTGCCCGAGAACGCCAAGGTGCTGGCCTTCAGCCGCAGCTTCGAGGACGAGGTCGTCCTGGTGGTGGCCAACCTGTCGCGGTTCTCCCAGAGCGTGAACCTCGACCTGCACGATCACCGGGGGATGGTGCCGGTCGAGCTCTTCGGCGGCAACGAGTTCGCGCCCATCGTCGAGGGCTCCTACAACCTCACGCTCGGGCCCTACGGCTTCTACTGGTTCTCGCTCCAGCCCCAGCACCACGACGCCCACGGCCACGCGCCGGCGCCCGAGGACCTGCCGGTGATCCACGTCGCCGAGGACTGGCGCCAGCTCTTCCGGGGCCGTAGCCGTGGCCGGGCCGCGCTGGCCCGGGCCTGGCCCGACTTCTTCCTGCGCAACCGCTGGTACGCCGGGCGCACCCGCACCTTGCGCCACGTCGAGGTCATCGACACGGTGCCGGTCGCCGCTGGTCGGGGTCGGCCCGCGGCCTTCATCGCCCTGGTGCAGGTCGAGTACGCCGACGGCGAGCCCGAGACCTATGTCGTGCCGCTCACGGTGGCCACCGGGACCCACGCCGAGCAGGTGGCCTCTGATCACCCGAACTCGGTGATCGCCTGGATCGACCAGGCCACGTGGGGCGAGCGGATGCTGCTCTTCGACGCCACCGCCGATGACGACTTCCTCGACGCCACGATCCAGCACTTCAAGCGCAGCCGCACGTACGACTCCAACGGTGGGGCCGAGATGCGCACGTCGACGACGCCGACCATGCGGCGCATCCTCGCCAACGGCAGCGACCTGTCGGTCGCTCGGACCTCGGTCGAGCAGAGCAACACCTCGGCGGTGTTCGGCAACCAGGCCGTGCTCAAGATCTTCCGCCGGGCCCAGGAGGGAGTGAACCCCGACCTCGAGATCGGGCGGTTCCTCACCGAGCGCGAGTTCGAGCACAGCGCCCCGCTGATCGGGGCGATCGAGTACCAGAAGGGTCGGGGCGAGCCTCGCACCCTGGGTGTGCTCACCCGCTACGTGCCGAACGAGGGGGATGCCTGGCACTACACGCTCGATGTCCTCGGGCTGTTCTACGAGTCGGCCCTCCGGCTGCTTCCCGACGAGGCGCTTGACGTCCCGGACTGGGCCGGGCTGATCGATGCGGGCGCCGAGATGGTCCCCACCCTGGCGGCCGACGCCATCGGCCCCTACCTCGACTCGGCCGAGATGCTCGGTCGGCGCACGGCCGAGCTGCACAAGGTGCTGGCGCTGGGCGACTCCGAGGTCTTCGAGCCCGAGCCGTTCACGTCGCTCTACCAACGCTCGCTCTACCAGTCGATGCGAACCCAGATCCGACCGACGCTCTCGCTCGTGCGCCGGATGCTCGACGTGGTCGAGGGCGATGCCCGTGCCGATGCCGAGTACGTGCTCGACAACGAGGCGGGACTGCTCGCCGCCTTCGACGCCGTGCGCCACCACCGCATCGATGCCAGCCGCATCCGCGTGCACGGCGACTACCACCTCGGCCAGGTGCTGCACGCCGGCCGCGACTTCGTGATCATCGACTTCGAGGGCGAGCCGTCGCGATCGCCGACCGAGCGCCGCATCAAGCGCGGAGCCCTCACCGACGTCGCCGGCATCGTGCGCTCGTTCCAGTACGCGGCCGAGGCCGGCCTGCGCGATCACCACTCGCGGGGACTGTCGCCGCCCGACCAGGTCGAGGCCCTCGAGGCGCGGGGTCGCGTCTGGCAGACCTGGGTCACGGTGCGCTTCCTCGCCGCGTACCTCTCCGAGGCGGACGGCCACCCGTTCGTGCCGTCCGACCCGGCCGACACGCACGCGCTGCTCACGGCCTACGTGCTCGACAAGGCGCTCTACGAGGTGCGCTACGACCTGGGTCATCGGCCGGACTGGGCGCCGATCCCGTTGCGAGGCGTGGCCTCGATGCTCCAGAGCCTCGAGACCTGACCCGATGAACCAGGTGTGATGACCCACGACGAGTTGGTCGCCGAGCTCTACGCCCACGCGTCGAGCCTCGGCGTGGAGACGGGCTACTGGGACGTGAGCGGCCATTGGCACGCGGCGTCGGTCGAGGCGATCATCGCCGTGCTCACGACCATGGGCGCACCGATCGTCACGCTGGCCGACGCGGCCGGGTCGCTGCGCCGCCACGTGCTCGAGCGCGACACGCGGGTGCTGGCCCCGGTGATCACCGTCGTGGGCGACGAGGTGCTCGGCTTCGAGCTGTGCCTGCCCGAGGGCACCGAGCCCTGGTCGGCGCGGGTCGAGGTGACCTTCGAGGATGGTGGGGTCCAGGTCTGCGAGGTCACGCTGGCCGATCTGGCCGTCGTCGGTGGGGTCGAGGCCGACGATCGTCGATGGGTCAGGCGGAGGGTCGAGCTGCGGACCGCGCTGCGGGGCCTGGGTGATCGCGTCGGGTACCACCGGCTCGCGGTCGAGCTCCGCGACGAGCGCCACGAGGCGGCGTTGCTGGTCGCCCCCGATCATGTCGTGCAGCCCGACGCCACGTCCCGCCTGTGGGGGATCTTCGCCCCGACGTACTCGTTGCGCACCGAGCTGGGTATCGGTGCCGATGTGATGGATCTCGACGTGCTGGGCGCGTGGATCGACGGGTTCGGCGGCAAGGTCGTCGGCACCCTGCCGCTGCTCGCCTCCTACCTCGACGACCCGTTCGAGCCGAGCCCGTACTCGCCTGTGTCGCGGCGCTTCTGGAACGAGGCATACCTCGACGTCGAGCGCCTCCCCGAGATGGCCCGCTCCTCCGCGGCGAGGGCCCGACTCGATCACCCCGACACCCAGGCCGAGATCGCGGCTCTGCGGGCGTTGCCCCGCTTCGACGTGGCCCGCCAGTCGCGGCTCGTCACCAGCCTGCTCGACGACCTCACCACCACGTTCTTCGCCCAGCCGGTGAGCGAACGGGCCGACTTCGACCGATGGGTGGCCGACAACCCGCTCGTCATCGAATACGGCCGCTTCCGGGCCGCGGCCGAACGGCAGCGCTCCGGTTGGCACTCGTGGCCCCGCGCCTCGCGTGACGGCCTGCTGCTCGCCGACGACTTCGACCGCCGGGTCGCGGCCCGCCACGTCTATGCCCAGTGGTCGATGCATCGCCAGCTCCTCGAGCTCTCCTCGGCCCTCGGTCAGCGCGACCAGGTGCTCTACCTCGACCTGCCCGTCGGCGCCAGCGGTGACGGGTTCGACACGTGGATCGACCGCAAGGCCTATGGCTGGGGTGCCGCGGTGGGTGCGCCGCCCGACGACTTCTTCGCCGGCGGGCAGAACTGGGGCTTCCCGCCGGTGCGACCCGACGTCGCCCGCGAGGACGGGCACCGCCTGCTCGCCGAGTGCCTCCGTCACCACATGACCCATGCCGGGCTGCTGCGGCTCGACCACGTCATGGGCCTGCACCGGTTGTTCTGGGTGCCCGACGGCATGCACGCGGCCGACGGCGTCTATGTGCGCAACGCCACCGAGGAGCAGTTCGCGGTGGTGGCCATCGAGTCGCACCGGACGGGATGCGTGGTCGTCGGCGAAGACCTCGGCACGGTGCCCGACGAGGTGCGCAACGCCATGGATCGCCACCGCATGCTGCGCAGCTACGTCGCCGAGTTCGCCATGCCGGCGGGCCCAGGCGCGCCGATGGGCGACCCCGACCACCGCATGGTCGCCACCGTCGCCACCCACGACACCCCGACGTTCGGTGCCTTCGCGTCCGGCGGCGACCTGGCGGCCCGGCGCGACGCCGGCCTGCTCGATCACGACCAGGCCGGCCACGAGATGCAGGCGCGCCAGCAGGCGGTCGACGGCCTCGTCGACGCGCTGATGGCCAGTGGGTACCTACCCGGACCGGGTGACGAGCGGTCCCTGTTGCGGGCCCTGGTCGAGCGGCTCGGCGACAGCGAGTCGCCCGCCGTGCTCGTGTCGCTCGACGACCTGCTCGGCACGTTCGAGCCCCAGAACATGCCGGGGACGCCGGCCGACCGACCCAACTGGGTGCTGCGGCTGCCCGGGACCCTCACCGAAGTGGCGGCTGACCCGCTCGTCACCGGTACCCTCCGAGCGCTGCAGGAGCGCCGTCTGGCCAGCCACGGCCGGGCCAACGCGAACCAACCCGAACGGGAAGCGAGCGCATGAGCACACCGAGCAAGCCGGGCCAGTCGAGCAGGTCTGGCCAGTCGAGCAGGCCGGGCCGCCCGAGCGAGCCGGGTCAGGCCGGCAACCAGGACGCGGGGGACCCGGGCCCGTTCGTCACCGCCGATGACCTCTGGCTGTTCAACGAGGGCGTGCACACGCGCCTCTACGACAAGCTCGGCGCCCAGCTCACCCCCGACGGCGTGCTGTTCGGGGTGTGGGCCCCGAACGCCCGGAAGGTGTCGGTCATCGGCGACTTCAACGGTTGGACCCCCGGGGCCAACCCACTGGAGCCGCAGAGCTCGTCGGGCATCTGGCAACAGATCGTCTCCGGCGTCGGCCCCGGCACGACCTACAAGTTCCACATCGAGTCGCGGGCCGACGGGTACTCCGTCGCCAAGGCCGATCCGTTCGCGGCATGGGCCGATCCTCCGCCCCGCACCGCGTCGGTGGTCTGGGACCTGGCCTACGAGTGGCACGACACGGCATGGATGGCTGGTCGGGCCACGGTGAACGCGCTCGACGCGCCCATGGCGATCTACGAGATGCACCTCGGCTCGTGGCGCCATGCCGAGGGCGAGCACCGGTCGCTCAACTACCGCGAGCTCGCCGAGCCGCTCGCCCGCTACGTCAACGAGACCGGCTACACCCACGTCGAGCTGCTGCCCGTGATGGAGCACCCGTTCTACGGGTCCTGGGGCTACCAGACCACGGGCTACTTCGCCCCGACCTCGCGGTTCGGCACGCCCGACGACTTCATGTTCCTCGTCGACGCGCTGCACCAGGCCGGCATCGGGGTCATCCTCGACTGGGTGCCCTCGCACTTCCCGAGCGACGAGCACGGCCTCGGCTACTTCGACGGCACCCACCTGTTCGAGCACGCCGACCCCCGTCTGGGCTTCCATCCCGACTGGAAGAGCCTCATCTTCAACTACGACCGCTTCGAGGTGCGCAGCTTCCTGCTCTCGAGCGCCCACTCGTGGCTCGACCGCTATCACGTCGACGGCATCCGGGTCGATGCGGTGGCCTCGATGCTCTACCTCGACTACTCCCGCGAGGAAGGGGAGTGGCTGCCCAACGAGCACGGCGGCAACGAGAACCTCGGCGCCCTCCGGTTCCTGAAGAAGCTGAACGAGACCGTCTACGCCGACTTCCCCGACGTGCAGATGTTCGCCGAGGAGTCCACCGCGTGGCCGATGGTGTCGCGTCCCACCGACATCGGAGGGCTGGGCTTCGGCCTGAAGTGGGACATGGGATGGATGCACGACACGCTCGGGTACTTCGAGAAGGACCCGGTGCATCGGCGCTACGCCCAGGACGAGCTCACCTTCCGCATGGTCTACGCGTTCACCGAGAACTTCACGCTGCCCCTCTCCCACGACGAGGTCGTGCACGGCAAGGGGTCGCTGCTGGCCAAGATGCCCGGTGACCGTTGGCAGAAGTTCGCCAACCTGCGGGCGCTCTACGGCTACCAGTACGGCCAGCCGGGCAAGAAGCTGCTGTTCATGGGGGCCGACATGGCCTCGGAGACCGAGTGGAACCACGACCGGGAGCTTCCGTGGTGGCTGCTCGACCAGCCCGATCACGAGGGCATCCGTCGGTGGGTCGAGGCCCTCAACCGGCTCCACCGCTCCGAGGCCGCCCTCCACGAGGTCGACTTCGACGGGGCCGGGTTCGAGTGGGTCGACGCCTCCGACACCGCCCACAGCGTGATCTCGTTCCTGCGCAAGCCGAAGCTCGACGATGCCGGTGTGGCGACGACCCCCGGGGGCCGCCCCGTGCTGGTGGTGTGCAACCTCACCCCGGTGCCGCGGCAGCAGTACTCGGTCGGCGTGCCGGTCGGTGGGCACTGGATCGAGCTGGCCAACAGCGACGCCGAGGCCTACGGCGGGAGCGGCTGGGGGAACCTGGGGGGCCTCGACGCCGTCGAACCGGGTGCCCATGGTCGACCGTTCGCGCTGCCGCTCACCCTTCCGCCGCTCGGCGTCGCCTTCTTCGCGCCCGAGCCCGCATAGGTCATCCGGCACCACCACGCCCAATTGCTTCGATCTGATGACGATCTGGGCTAGCTTTGGCCGGAACCGGAGGCCAGGCGACCGGCCGAACAACCGGCCAGGCGACGGAGAGGATGAGGCGTGAGCACGCAAGCCGAGGGGGTCATGGGCGCCGACACCGGCGCGGCCACAACTCCCCTCGAGCCGGCGCTCGCGCTCTCCACCCGTGAGCGCCTGCGCGTGCTGCTGCTGGGCCCGCCTCCAGGCGAGGAGGTCACGCCCTATCCGCGCCCGACCCGCGCCCCCTCGACGTCGGGCCCGTTCGCCCGCTGGGGCGTCTTCGTCCTCTGCGCCGTCGCCGGGCTCTGCGGCTCCCTGCTGATCGTCGCCTCGGCCCCCGTCTGGTACCTCGCCGAGCCGTCGTGGCGGCTCACCGTGCCCGGCATCCCGCACCCGGGCACCTCGTTCCAGGCCACGTCGACGTTCATCATCGGCCTCGTGCTCCTGGGCCTCGCCTGGATCGGCCTCATCGGTCGGGCCGAGCGGGCGCCGATCTCGCGGCGGGCCCGACTCGTCGCCGTGGTCCTCGTCGGCATCGTGTGGTGCGTCCCTGTGCTGCTCGGCCCGCCGATGCTCAGCCACGACGTCTACAGCTACGCATCGCAGGGTGAGATGGCCAGCCGCGGCATCGATCCCACCGCCAACGGGCCGTTCAGCATGAAGAACACGCGCTGGGTCTGGGAGGTCGACCCGATCTGGCGCGACGCCCCGGCCCCCTACGGCCCCGTCGCCGTCGAGGCCGGCAAGGTCGTCGTCGAGCTCACCGGACACGACCCGGCGTCCGCCATCTGGGGCTTCCGTGCCCTCGCCATGCTCGGGGTCATGTTGGGCGCCGTCGGCGTCGCCTCGATCGCCCGATCCATGAAGCAGTCGCCCGCCGTCGCGGTGGCGGTCGGCATCGCCAGCCCGCTCGTGCTGCTGCACCTCATCGGCGGCAGCCACAACGACGCCCTCATGATGGGCCTGTTGGCGCTGGGCGTCGCCGCCTTCCTCCGAAGGTACAAGTGGCTCGGGCTCGGCCTCGTCATCCTGGCCACCGGGGCCAAGGTCCCGGCTGCGGCCGGCATCGTGTTCCTCGCCTGGAACTGGCACGACGATCCCGACACCTCGATCTGGCAGCGGGTCAAGACCACCGCCTACGCCGGCGTCGGCTCGATCGCCGCCATCTCGGTGCTGTCGCTGCTGGCGGGCATCCAGGTCGGATGGATGGCTGCCCTCAAGAGCACCGGCAGCGTCTACTCCACGTTCTCGGTGTCGACCAAGCTCGGCTTCCTCACCGCCAGCGGCCTGCAGACCATCGGCTTGCGCGTGAGCTCCGAAGGCACCGTCGCCGTGTTCCGCCTGGTGGGCATCGCGCTCGCCGCCGCGATCTGCACGGTGCTGCTGCTGCGCAGCCCCCGCATCGGCATGGCCCGGGCCCTCGGCATCAGCATGATCGTCGTCGTGCTGCTCAGCCCGGTCGTGTGGCCGTGGTACCTCGCCGCCGGGTTCGCCCTCGTGGCGGCCAGCGGCATGGGCAAGTGGCGCCCCACCTACGTCGTGTTGATCATCGCCGCCAGTGCCGTGGTGTTCCCGACCAGCATCTCGCCGGTGAAGTCCCTGAACCCCTATCAGCACCTCCTCACCATGGCGGTCGTCGCCATCATCGTGGTGCTGTGCTACGTGGCTCAGAGGTTGGCCGGCCACCTGGCCGATCGGCGTCAAGGCGACGAGCTCGACCAGCTCGATGAGGTCACGACCTCGTCGCCCGGGGCCAGCGAGCCTCGCGCCCTCATCGCCACGCACTGATCCCGGCCGTCGACTCGCCGACACCCGGCGTTGGCCCAGGCATGCCGCGGCACCTACGATCCCCCCGGTATGACCAGCCGCCCGTCGGACCCTCCGAGTACCCGTGCTCTCCCGGCCGTTCCGCCGCTTCGTCGCGCGCCTGCGGGCCGCGGTCGGATCCGACGCGGCCGGGTTGCGCCAGGCCCTGGCGGCGCTGCTCGTCTCCTCTGGCGGTGACCTGCTCGCCGGGCTGACGCTCGGCGCCATCACCGGCACCCTCGAGGCGCTGCCCGGACTGCTCGTCCTCGTGCCGGCGGCCATCGGCATGCGGGGCAACATCTTCGGCGCCCTCGGCAGCCGGCTGGGCACCTCGATCCACACCGGTACGTTCAGCCTCTCCCGCCGACGCGACACCGTCGTCGGCCAGAACGTGGTGGCATCGATCGCCCTCACGCTGTTCGTCTCGGCCGCGCTGGCCGTGCTGGCCAAGTCGGTCGCCGGCATCTTCGGCGTCAGTGAGACGATCTCGCTCGCCGACTTCCTCGTGATCTCCATCCTCGGTGGTGTGCTCGGCTCGATCGTGGTGCTGGCCCTGACGCTCGGCGTGGCGTCGCTGTCGGTGCGTCGGGGGTGGGACATGGACAACGTCGCCGCGCCACTCGTCACCGCCGCGGGGGACATGGTCACGCTTCCGTCGCTGTTCCTCGCCACCTACCTGGTGGGCATCAAGGGCGTCACGGTCACCATCGCCCTGCTGGCGTCGGTGGTGGCGGTGGCGTCGCTGGTGTGGGCGCTGCGGATGAAGCTCCCGATCGTCAGCCGCATCCTGCGTGAGTCGGTGCCGGTGCTGCTCGTCGCCGGCGTCGTCGACCTGGTCGCGGGGCTCACCATCGAGCACCAGCTCGAGTCGTTCCTCGCGTATCCGGCCCTGCTGGTGCTGGTGCCGCCGTTCCTCGAGGACACCGGCGCTCTCGGCAGCGTGCTCTCGAGCCGGCTGGCCAGCAAGCTCCACCTCGGCATCATCGCGCCCACCGCCTCACCCCAACGGGCCGCGCGCGACGACTTCGCCATCGTCGCCCTGCTCGGCATCCCCGTGTTCACGCTGGTGGCCATCTCGTCGCAGATCGCCGCCGCCGTGTTCGGGCTGGCCAGTCCGGGCGTGGCCAACATGATCGCCATCTCGCTGATCGGTGGGGCGATCGCCACGTTCTTCGCGCTGTTCATCGCCTACTACGGCAGCATCGCCACCTACCGGTTGGGTCTCGACCCGGACAACTACGGGGTACCGCTGCTCACCTCCTCGATGGACCTCATCGGGGCCCTCGCCCTCATCGTCGCCATCCTCATCCTCGGCATCCACTGACCCGTCGGTCCCGGCGATCGCTCCCCCGTACCCCGGCGCACAGCAGCGATGGGCAACAATGCAGCGTGCTCTCGGCAACCGTGTTCCACGACGACGGACGCACCGACGCGGTGGAGACGCTCGACACGATCTCCGACCTCGTCGGGCGGGACGGCTCGATCCTGTGGGTCGATGCCGTCGACCCGTCCGATGACGACCTCCACCTGATCCAGCAGGAGTTCTCGTTGCACCCGCTGGCGATGGAGGACCTGCGCCACCCAGGTCAGCGGCCGAAGGTCGAGCGCTACGACACCCATGCCTTCCTCGTCGCCTACGCCAGCGATGGCGACCCGAGGCACCTGTCGGAGCTCAACATCTTCATCGCCGAGGGCTGGGTGATCTCGGTGCGCCGCAGCTACCACGGCGACGAGTGCATCGACATGTTGGACGTGGCCAAGCGATTCGATCGCACGCGTGAAGGCCACAACTCGGTGGGGTTCCTGCTCTACACGATCCTCGACGCGGTGGTGGACACCTACTTCGACGCCCTCGACAACACCGAGGACCAGCTCGAGACCATCGAGGGCCGCATCTTCAACACCGTCGGGCGCACCGAGCAGGTGCTCCAGGAGGACCTCCTCGCCCTGCGCCGCCAGCTGCTCCTCTTCCGCC
>Ga0302321_100001379_pt1 | contig 20810 bp, 19 predicted proteins | sample Fen_T0_1_FD_202505 | JGI IMG/M metagenome (GOLD analysis project Ga0302321, IMG submission 202505) | Peat permafrost microbial communities from Stordalen Mire near Abisko, Sweden - Fen_T0_1 | ecosystem: Environmental > Terrestrial > Soil > Wetlands > Permafrost | place: Sweden: Abisko...
CGCGTTCGTCAACTGGCACCGGAAAATCTGCCCACCCGCCTCTGGCTGGCCCAGTTGTTCCTGTTTAACCGCCTTCCCGATCGCGCTTTGGAAGCCCTGCAAGAGCCGCTCGCCAATCCCGCCAGATTTTCCCTGAACAAATCCAATTCCACCGAAATTCATGTACTCGCCTCGGCGGTCTATTTTCAGAAGAACGACTCCGCCCGCGGCGCTGAATATCTCGAACAGGAAATCGCCCAGCACCCGGACGACGACACGCTGCTGACCGCCAGTGCTCAAGCCTTCTTGATGCGCGGGCTTTACACCAATGCCTTGCGCGTCGTCGAACGTAAACTGGCCCGCACTCCGGATGACCCGCAGTGGCTCTTCGGCAAAGGATATGCCAGTCTCCAATTGGCCCGCTATGACCAGGCCATAGCCACCCTGAGTCGGCTCCTGGAAATTCAGGCCAACGATCCCACGGCTCTCTTCAATCGAGCCTTCGCCTACCTCCAAAGCGACCGGCTGGATCAGGCTCGCGCCGATTACGCCCAATTGCAGTCTACCTATACCAATTCCTTTCAAATCGCCTACGGCCTCGGCGAAATCGCCCGCCGCCAGCACCGCACCAACGAGGCCGTCCGCCATTTCAAAATCTACCTGGCCAATGCGCCGACCAATGCCGCTGAATTGCCTTCCGTCCGCGAACGGCTCGCAGAGTGGGGCAACCGCTGACGCCATGCGCGTCACGCACCTCATCACCCGGTTGGTCATCGGTGGCGCACAGGAAAACACCCTCGCTACAATTCGCGGTCTGCGCGCCATGCCGGATGTCGAGGTACATCTCGTTTCCGGTCCCACTGTTGGTCCCGAAGGCTCCTTCGAAAACGAGGTGGCCAGTATCCCGGGCCTGCTCACCATCGTACCCGCCCTCGTCCGCCCCGTTCATCCTCTGAACGATTGTATTGCCCTGCACCAGCTCGAAAAAATCCTGCGCGCCCAACAGCCAGACCTAGTGCACACCCACAGCGGCAAGGCGGGTATTCTAGGCCGACTCGCCGCCCGACGGGCAGACGTGCCCATCATCATTCACCATCTCCACGGCCCGTCGTTCGGCAATTTTCAGGGTACCCTCGCAAACTTCGTTTTCACCGCCGCCGAGAAATATGCCGCCCGAGTCACCGACCACTTCTTCTGCTCTGCGGGGGCCATGACCCGGCTGTATCTCGCCGCTGACATCGGCCGGCCGGAGATGTTTACCCGCATCTTCAGCGGCTTTGAGCTGGCGCCTTTTCTGCAGGCGACCAACGACTTGGCACTACGCCAACAACACGGCCTAGACGCCAGCCATTTCGTCATCGGCAAGCTCGCACGGATTTTCCGCCTCAAAGGCCATGCCGACCTGCTCGAGGCTTTCGCTAAAATCGTGCCGGAAGTGCCGGGGGGGCGGCTTTTGTTGGTGGGGGATGGGGAGCTGCGCGGGGAGGTGCAAAGGCAGGCAGAGGCGTTGGGGATTGCGGACAAGGTCATCTTTACGGGGTTGGTGCCGCCGGGGGAAGTGGCTCGGTATGTGGGGATTATGGATTGCCTGGCGCATTTGTCTTATCGCGAGGCGCTGTCGCGGGCGCTGCCGCAGGCGCTGGCGGCAGGTAAACCGGTGATTGCGTATGACTTCGATGGGGCGGATGAGGTTTGCATCGAAAATGAAACGGGGTTTATCGTCCGAACGGGGGATATTGCGGGGGCGGCGCAGAAATTGCGGCTGCTCGCAGCGGATCCCGCTCTGCGGGAAAGACTTGGCAAGGCGGGGCAACGGTTTGTCCGGGAAAATTTTAGCGTGGAAAAAATGGTGGCGGATCAATACGCTGTTTACCAAAGACTTATGGCCGAACGCGGCCGCCGTCGCACGTGAGCTTTCCCTTCAATTTTTTTGCGGCGGCCTTTCTGGGGGCGTTCGCGACGTCGCTGCTGGCGCTGCCGCTCTGGCGGGGGTGGTGTCGGCGCACGAATCTGGTGGATGACCCGGGGCACCGGAAAATCCACCATACCCCGGTGCCGCTGGCGGGAGGTTTTGCGGTGTTGACGGGTATTCTCCTGCCAACCGTGGTCGGCGCGGTGTTGCTAAAGCTGGGGTGGATAAAAATCGCCACCACGACGGCGATCATCCATGGGGTGAACCGGCGGACGACGGAGCTGGCGGTGCTGGCGCTGGGGGCGGTGGCGATCACGCTGCTGGGCTGGCTGGATGACAAGCATGAGTTGAAGGCGCTGCCCAAGTTCCTGGGGCAGTTGGTGGTGGCGATCGCGGTGGCGGCGGCGAGCAAGCGCATCACGTTGTTCGTTCACAGCGAGGTGTTTAGCTACGCAATTACGATTCTCTGGGTGTTGACGCTGATCAATGCGTTCAATTTCATGGATAACATGAACGGCTTGTGCGCGGGGGTGGGTGCGATTGGGGCGTTCTTGTTTGCGGTGCTGGCGGCGGCGAAAGGTCAGTATCTGGTGGCGCTGACGGGGTTTCTGATGTGCGGGGCGCTGGCGGGCTTTTTGCCGTGGAATTTTCCGCAGGCCCGGGCGTTTCTGGGGGATGCGGGGAGTCATCTGGTGGGTTACCTGCTGGCGGTGATGGCGATTCTGCCGCATTTCTACACGCGGCAGGAGCCTCATCCTTTGGCGGTGCTGGCGCCGCTGCTGGTGCTGGTGGTTCCGCTGCTGGACCTGGCGCAGGTGAGTGTGTATCGGACGTGGCACAAACAACCGTTTTGGATTGGGGACACGAATCATTTGTCGCACCGGCTGGTCCGGGCGGGCTGGAGCCGGACGCAGGCGGTGCTGTGGCTGTGGCTGGCGGCGGCGGCGGCGGGGGCGCTGGCGGGAAGGCTGTAAACGAAGGCTGAAGGCTAAAGGCTAAAGGCTGAAGGGACGGCGGCACCAAAAGGGATGATTCGTGATCCGTGATCCGTGATCCGTGACAAATGGCGGATGAGGCGGAGGGGCAGGTTGAACAGGTGACACGAAACGAGGCTGGACAATTTTAATCACGGATGGACGCGGATGGACAAGTGTCGAAAGGGGACGGAAACAGTCGTGCCCTCCCCGGCCCTCTCCTCCTTTGGAGGAGGCGAGGGAGGCCAATAGGGCGCGTGTCTCGGTTTGATCGTCGCGGACGAACGGTCGTGATTCGGGATTCGTGACAAAGGTCGAAGGCGGAGGACACGGATTGGTGGATGGGGTAACGAAGGCTAAAGGCTGAAGGACGAAAATAAGTTGAATAACAAAGCCGCGAAGTTGGGGTAACAATTGGCTGCGCTCCCTGGCGCGCTCAAGGTTTGAAATGGTAACCAGTCGCAGGCTTGCCGTTGTCCCGCCGGGACAAATTTGAAATTGGGGGCGGGTTCCAGACACTGGCGTGTCTGGCTAAAATCCGAGGTCGCTCTGCGACAAAATGGATGACGGGCACTGCGTGGGGACTGGCGGCCTACAAATGCTGGGCGAAGGCGTTTTGGGTTTTGGCTTCATTTCGGCTTAGTCACAGGCCGCGGCGGGCATACTCCTTCGCCAAAGCCTCGCCAAAACCAAATAATCCTCGCTCCGCATGGCGACAGCATTTCTGTCAATGCTCTAGTTTCCGGTGCTGGATGAGCTCCCGCTTACGAAACAGTGGTCGCGAGTTTCTTCCGCGCGGCGTTTGCATGACCGGAAGCCCAACCGACCAAGATTCCGAAGGGAACAAATCCCCACAATGATGCCACCCCTTTTTGGGCCTCAGAAAAGTCGTAACGTGGCATGATGCCCGCAGCAGCCAATGCCACCCACGCCAACAGCCAAATCACCACCGAACCCAAGATGGCATCGCGAATTCGTTTGGTATGAACGACGGGAAACTTGCCACAGATAAATCGCATGCCCAAAGCAAGAAAAGAAAGGGTGGCAGCCGCAGCCAGGCTGGATATTTGCTGGCTGGATGTCATTTCTGAGAATCTTCCATCCTTTAGATAAAACGCCTGGGCGCCCACCAAAATTGGCAAACAAAGCGCGCCAGCCAAAAAAAAGATTTCAAAGATCAACCAGTTGCGGCCGCGCTGCGCCACGCCGGCGTTCTCGAATTCATTTCGGATTGCTGGCATCGGTCCCATTTTCTGAACGGCAGTATTGAAGGCATTTTGTTCATCCAGTCCCGATTCAACCAACCGCCCGATTTCTTCGTGCAAATGGATTTCCAATTCTTCCAATGGCACGGGGGTTTTGATTCCGGCAGCCAGCATCTGGCACCGCCACTCGGCAATGGATTGTTTGAGGTCAAACATATTGCTCCTTTCTCAAGCCGGCCAAAACGGAATGCACGAGCGACCACTGTTCGTGGTGTTTGGCGATCGCGGTTCTGCCGTCTTTTTTGAGGGCGTAGTATTTCCGTTTCCGTCCGGTTTCACTTTGGCCCCAGCGCGCTTTGATCAAGCCGCGATGTTCCATCCGGTGCAAAACCGGGTAAAGCATCCCATCGGTCCAGGCAATTTTATCCCCGGATAGCCGCTTCACTTCCTGTGTCAGGGCATAACCGTAGCTCTCGCCCCCGGCCAGCAGGGATAAAATCAATGGCTCGGTGGAGGCGGCCACAAGTTCTTTGGTGATCATAGCGACACGATGCATTGCATGGCAATGTATGTCAAATTGTAACTGTAAAAACGAACAAAAAATCAATTGGTTGGCCGTCAAGCCGCCGGTACGACCATTTTCGCCATGGCTCAGGCCTTGGCCCACGCGGCCGGCGTGAACGCGTTAAGCTGGGTGAGTTTGGCGGCGGGCAAGCGGGTGAACAAATCCTTCTGATATTCCATGCCCGCGTGGCTGGCGATGCGCTGCGAGTTGAGACAACTCGCGGTCCGGGGGCGTTCGGCCTGCCAGCGTGCGGACATAGACGGACGCGGGATTTGAACAAGAAAGGCTCCGAGGTCAAAAAGTGTCAGCTTGAAAATTGATAACTTGTTTAGGGGCAAACAATTGGACTCCTCTCCCCTGCCCTCTCCTCCTTTGAGGGAGGCGAGGGAGGCGAATAGGGTGCGCCGGGTTGAAGTGGGCGGGGGCGCGGTCCGGGAGCGCTCGGTCGATCGGCGCCTCGTTGCGTTGGATGGCTGGTTTAGGAGACGGGTATTCATCTGAGCGAAGGACAAAGGTCGCCGTGCTTCGACCTGCGGCATGAAAATTTGGGCGGCAGTCAGCGTGGCGCGCTGGCGGGAAGGTTTACAAAAGCGCAGAGATTCGAAAATGGCCGGACGACAGGCCCGGCGCTCGAAATCGCGCCAGCGGGATGGGGCCAACGCTTCAGACCAGGAGGGAAACCAGAAGCCGTGAGATGAGGCATTGAGGTGCAGATAGCAACTTGGTAAACTGGAACTCGGTTTTGGTTTGGCAATCTGTCATAACCAGCCGAGATTGCTTAAGCGGGCTGGTATCACGACCCGCAAAACTGATGTAAACCATTGCAAATGAATTGACTTTCTGCAACCGAAGTCCGAGGATCAATTCAATAATCCGGCCAAACCCCACTTCGGTGGGGGTTGAGTTCCGGTGAATAACACTGTTAGGCGGCTTATGCGTCCATTGTATTTCATCTCTTCTGTGCTCGGCATCAGTCTGGCCGTTACCGCCGCGACGTATTTCATAGACACCGGCTGCTCATGTGGCCCGGCGCTAGGTTTCCCGTTCAGTTATGTTCATCCGCTTATAGGTTGCACGACCGGGACGTTCGTCGTGGGCGCAGACGCAGAAAACCGGTTCGGCCCAGTTTTCGATATTGGGTCGGTTGTTTACGATCTGGTGATTTGGGGAGCAGTCGGGTATTTCATATTGCGTAAGATTACGAAGCCACGAATCCATGAGCCAGCCACCTAAGTCGCCGGAGCCAACCGCCGTTGGCGCTGTTAGTTCCGCTGTCGCGGTTCATGTCGCGAGCCGGCGGTGGCACGGTTCCTGGGTCTTGCAACTCAACCCGAAAACCACTTAACTAATCCGGTTAACAAAAAACTGAATTATGAAGTTTACAACACAGAGAACTTCTCAGCTTTTTACGTTAGCCTGCCTCGTGCGCCATGCCAGATTCACACACACCTGATGAGTTTCGAGAGCGGCTATACTCACGTAAGCACACGGTTCGCCAGCTTCGCATGAAGCTGCAGCAGTTGCCTTCGGTACAGAGAGCCGAGGCATTACTCGGCGTGTTCACAGACCAGAGTCGTCCAGAGACTGCGTTTGGTGACCAGGAGATTGCCGGACAGCTGCTCGTTGCGCTGCGCCCAGAGTGCGCTCGACCGCTCGACGACATTCTGCGCTCGGTGGTTTCGACATGGAACACGAGCGTGGAGCAGTTACCATTTTATTTGCGAGATGTGTTCAGCCGCGACGAGGTCGTAGAAGCAGCGACCCGTTTGGCGAGCGACTATCCACCAGAGAGTCGGGAGGCTCGTGCGCTGAGCACAGTCAGATGGTGGGTCACAGGTAAGAGATGAGACGATGAAGACGCAGGCTAATCTCCAAAGGATGGTATTTACCGGAGCACGCTTGGGGCGCCCACATTGGCTTGAGGTGTGCTCGCGCGGAGCGTCAATTCCATCCGGGGTTGAACCAGCCCGTCGAAAGTTCGTGCAGGGTCGCTCCTATGCCTTTTGCTTTTTTGGCGGCCACTTGCCATCAGGCACTTATGTAGAATTACCACTTTGGGGACGGTTTTACCAAGGTCTGCCGTCAGCCAAAAGCAAGCAAAGCATGAAGGCTCAGCGGCACGTGGCCCAGTCCGCTGCCATGGCCCGGCGCGCTTCAGGCAGCAAGTTCATGCCCGAACCTAGTAAACTCCGCCGGGTCCGCCGCGCAGCGGCTGGGTTCAACCAGTCGCCGGAGGCAACGGCCGTTGGCACTGTCCGTTCCGCTGGCGCGGTCCACGTCGCGAGCCGGCGGGGACTCGGCTTTGGTCGCTAGACCTCATCACCACACGTTTATGCCAGAGTGGAACATACCAAGGAACCTTCAGGAACTGATTGATGCTGATTCGCCCGATGGCGACGGTATATGGGAAGATAACAGTTGGGAGCCGTTTTTACTGTCAGTTATGGCTGGCTCATCGTATGACGAGCGAGATATTCCGTTAGCTTGGCAGATTGAGTTTGAGCCGAGCGATGCGAGGTTGACCGATGCCAGCAAGAAGATTGTAGCTTTTGGAGTAGATGCCGACGGTTATGGTTGGGCGAAAGTCATCGAATCTGTATTTGCCAAGTATCATCCGACTTTGGCTGACGAGTTGCATTTTGGAGATACCGACGCGGCTGCTTGCGTTGTTTGGGTTGAGTCGGAAAGCACTTGCAAGACTCTCACTGAGGTTGTTTGGACACTGATTAGCTCAAAATGAGAGATTCCACGATGAGGTGTAACAAGTCGCCGGGGCCAACGCCTAGTGTCGCTGGCAGTTCCGCTATCGCGGTTCGCGTCGCGAGCCGGCGGCGGCTACGCTAGGCTGCTTGACCACACTATGAGCTATCCACGCGCCACCCAACAACTGCTTCGGCAAGTTGCCGGGGCTTTGCCGTGGGGAGTATTCTTTATCCTCGCCCCGACCGAAATCCTTTTTCTTGGTGCGCTCGGTTGGATTCCGCTGCTCATCTGGCGTGAGCGGGTGCGCGCGTCTCGGTATGGCTTTTTCCCCGGTGCACTCACTCGCCTTGGTGTTGTCGTGGTCATTATCACTGCCGCTGCGCTCCTGCCCACGAAACACGAGGACGGTAGAGTTGGCCCGCTGGCACGGCAGGACGTTTCGCTCGGCGAGCTTAACACCGCTGGAGTCATTTATCCGCTGTTTGACCATCGGCACGACCTCATTCGTGTCGCGCTTCCTTCTACGACACCGACTCGACGAGAGGTGATGCAGGCTATTACAAAGCAGACAGGATTCACGGCCTCCATCTTTCACTGTGGAAATGGTGCGACTGTGCTATTTGGGAGTGGCGGCGGTCGTGTGATGGTTGATGACAAAAATGAGCAGCCTAACAAGATAGAATGAGAAGGCAGAGTCCCGGTGTCAGTTACCGGGGTACTCTACTCTGCCTAAGAAATGACGAATGGCCGGTGGGCGATGGCCGCCGTAGCAAAATGCTTGAGGGGGCTTGAAATTGACGGTTATGGATATAAAAAACGGATGGAAATGGTGGGCAACCCCAGCCATCCGGCAATTTGCCGGTTTCGTTCGCCCTTTCAGGGCTCGACGGGTTATGGGGTTCGCGACCCCGGGCGGCGTCGCTCTGCTCCTTGCCCGGGGCTATTGTCGTCCGCCCCGTTGGGGCTGGGGAGTGCGCACTCGTGACGAATGACGAAAGGGACACAAGGGACACAAGGGACACAAGGGACACAAGGGACACAAGGGACACAAGGGACACAAGGGACACAAGGGACACAAGGGACACAAGGGACGAAGGGGACGAAGGGGACGAAGGGGACGAACACGGTCGGTCACGGTCGAATGACGCAGGAGCGGTGTTGGGGAGGGCTGGCGCTGGGCGGGAGGGGGCGGGATTTCAAATTGGAGATTTCAAATTTGAAAGACGGGGTTGAACAGCAGATTTAACCGCGAATTACGCGGATGACACGGATGGGACGGGTGGAATGACGAAGGGGCGGCGGATTGGTGGGCGGACGGAGCGGGATAGTCGGGTCGGGATGGTTCCGTGCGTCCGGATTGGCCGCGGGAAACAGGTTCACAACCTGCGATACGGCGGCGGCGGGCTCGCCGGACCATGGGCAGGTCGATCGGTGCGGGGTGGTTGATCGGAGAAATCGGTGGTGGAGTAAGGCGCGCGCCGAGGCCATGACGGTTAGCGCAGGGGCTCGGGTGTGAGTTTGCCCCAGCCAAAGCGGCGGAGGGCCGCCGCACTCCAAGACGCTGGCGCGCGGATACTTACGCTTGGCGAAAAGGACGAACACGGACGGGCATGGTCGAATGACGAAGGAGCGGCGGATTGGTGGGCGGACGGAGCGGGATAGTCGGGTTGGGATGATTCCGAGCGCCCGGAATGGCCGCGGGAAGCAGGTTCACAACCTGCGATACAGCCGGTTGCCAACCGGCGCTACGGGGCGGCGGGCTCGCACGACCAGGGACAGGTCGATCAAGGCGAATGACGGTCGATCAAGGCGAATGACGCAAGGGACCAAAGGGACCAAGGGGACAAACACAGTCGGTCGGGCACGTTCGAAGGATGAAGGAGCGGTGTTGGAAGGGCGGGATTTCAAATTGGAAATTTCAAATTTGAAAGACGAACAAAAATGGGAATTCAAACCGCAAAGATTTAACCGCGGATTACGCGGATGACACGGATGGGATCGGCGGGGAACAACTGGGGTGAGGCGTGATTCGTGAGGCGTGATTCGTGAGGCGTGATTCGTGAGGCGTGATTCGTGAGGCGTGATTCGTGAGGCGTGATTCGTGAGGCGTGATTCGTGAGGCGTGATCCGTGATTCGTGAGGCGTGACGAAGGCTTAGGGTGGCAGGCGGAGGAGGTGTTCGGCGCGGGTGAAGACGGGGTCGGGGACGCCGGCGGCACGCATCATGGCGATGGCTTGATCGAATGGATTGGCGTGGCGTCGGACTTTTAGCGCGGGCCGGAGGCGGAGGGGGCCGAAGCTGCTCAGGGGCATTTGGGGCGCGGGGTAGTCGGAGCCGAAAACGAGTTTGGCGGTGAGGGCGGGCGTTTTCAGAAGCTGCCGGAGCTGCCAGATGCGGGCGGGGACGCCGAAGGCACTGATGTCGCCGTAAAAATGTTCGTAGCGCAGGGCCATTTCCTGCCAGCTTTTGAAATAGGATTTTTCGTGGGGAAAGATGCGGGCGCCACAGTGGGCGGCAATGACGGTGACGCCGCGTTCCAAGGCGGGGATCAGGCGGCAGGGGTCATTCAGGGTGTTGGAAAAGGCTTTCAAGGTGTGCTCGGGTCCGGTGTGGCACAGGAGCGGAAGACGGTGGTGGGCCAGGGCGTCGTAAAAAGGGAAACAGCGCGGATGATCGGGCTGGATGTTTTGGGCGCCGGGCAGCCATTTAACGAGGCAGGCGCCGCGGTGGATGACCCAGTCGAGTTCGCTCAAGGCGTCGTGGCGATAGGGGTGGAGGCTGGCGCCAAAGAGGATTTTTTCGTGGGCGGCGGCGAGGTTGGCGACGAATTCGTTGTCGGTCACGAGCAGGGTGCGGTCGAGATCGCGGGTGCCATCCTCATGGTAGGCGGCATCGAGGGCGAGGAGGACGGCGCGATCGACGACGCTGGCATCAATATAATTGATGATCTGCCGGGCGATTTGACGGTCGGCATCGGGGCGGTCGAACGTCCCGGCCGGGAATTTGTAGAGTTGCACGAGCCGGCGGTAGGCGTAACGGCGGCGAAAGGCGGGGGCGAGGTAATTGCCGCTGCCTTCGCCGCCGGTGCCGGCGAGGTGGACGTGGAGGTCGTAAATCATGGGGCCATCCGGGGGATGGCGTTTATGGTTTTCATGGTTGGATGCGATGGTTGCATGATCGGGCCAACCTCAAAGTGTGCGACAATGCGATTAGATTTCAAGTCAAATACTTACTGATAAATAATGCGTGATTATTTTGATGATTGATTGGATTACCGCAGGTTGGGTTGCAAGGCAAAGTATGAAATGGAAGCACCTCTCCCCTGCCCTCTCCCCATTTTGCATCACAAAATGCGGCGAGGGAGGAACGCTCCGAGCGACTGGCGCGATGACGAATGACGAATGACGAATGACGAATGACGAATGACGAATGACGAATGACGAATGACGAATGACGAATGACGAATGACAAATGTCCAAAATCTGCGGTGTTAACAACGGGCTGATCAGCGAAACAACCGGAAACGTAGTTGAGCGAGCGCGAAGGATGGCGGATGAATGACGAATGGGGGGATCGGAACACAGTGCTTTGTTTAAAGACAAAATATGTCGACGAAGCACCTCTCCCCTGCCCTCTCCCCATTTTGCATCACAAAATGCGGAGAGGGAGGAGCGCTCCGAGCGGCTGGCGCGATCCTATCTCCGGTCATTCGAGCATTTTCAGAAATGCACTATTGCGGGCGGGGCGGGCCGGTGCGGATGAGGGAGGGGAGTTCGCGTTGAAAGGCGGCCTGGGCCTGGGCGGGGTCGAGGGCGCCGGTGAGGGCGATTTCCAAGGAGCGCTGGCCGGGGTTGCGCAAACCGGCGAGGACGGGAGCGAGGCGATTGCCGTAGTTCAGCATCAAGGTGTCCCGGCCCTGGGCACTGGTGCGATCATCCCATAAGCAATAGAAGACATAGACGGGCTGCGGGGTGTTCACGACGGCATAGACGGTGAAGGGCAGTTGCAAATCGCCGACGGCAAACCAGGTGCGGGCCGAGAGGGTGGTGAGGGTGTGGCCGGCGGCGGTCAGGCACACTTCGGGGGTGTGGTTTTGGACGAGATGCACGGCGGTGCGGCCGGGATTCCAGCGCAGGAAGACGGCCTGCCATTGCGCGTCGGCCGCCTGCCAGGAGGCGCTCCGACCTTCATCGTAGCGGAGCAATTGCCGCGTGCGGTCGGCCAGCGCGGAGTCTTTGAGGGTAGGATTATTGGTGGGCCAGGCCATGGTCCAACGGGTGGCGGGAGGCAGGTGCCATTCGTGCCAGCGATACCAGGTCTCGACGGAAATTTCCACGGCCGCCACCCAGACCAAAAGCGACACGAGCAACGGCAGCAGGCGGCGCGGCGGGGCCGGCGATCCAGCCGACGGAGAACCTAACGAGCTGGTGGCGGCGGCGGCGGCGGGGGGAACGCGCGGCGGGGCCAGCAAGGTTCCCAATCCCCAGAGCGCAAAGAAGCAGGCGAGTAAAATCGTGACGCCGGTGGGGTCATGCCAGCGGGCGATGGCACCGATGCCCTGATGGGCCGCGACCCACACGAGCACGGACATGCGCGCAAGGTTGAAGACGAACGACAGGGTGAACCCGGCGAGGACCAGGCCGAGCCGGCGAACGACGTTGAGCCGGTATAATTCGCCCAGAAACAGGGAGAGCATCAGCGTGGCCTGAAATGAGCGGATGCCGCTGCAGGCTTCGTCGATGCCCACTTCGCCGGTGGCGACTTCGATGACATTGCCGTGGGTCATGGCGGGGACGCCCAGCCAGCCGAGCAACTCGACGGTGGCGCCGGCGTCGGCGCGCGTCAGGCCCTGGATCACGGGCGCCTCGACCGGGGTCGGCCACGGCACGGCCACCAAAAAATAGGCGAGGGGAAACGCGAGGCGTTTGGCCCAGTGCGGCCCGAGCACGAACACGAGGAGGAGCCAGGTGAGCCCGACGACCTCCAGGGCGAGCGCCCAGCTCACGAGCCGCCATTCGGGGTTGGCGGCCTGGATGAGGCGCGTGGGCGCGAACAGCAAGGCGAGGAGCACGAACGGAACCCAGCCCGGCGGGCGGGAGGGCGCGGCCGGGGGTGGCAGCGGGGCGGCGGGCGCGAGTTTTTTCCAGAGCAGGAAGGCGCATAAAAAGGGCACGGCCCAGCCGTAGCCATACTGGGGATTGAGGGTCCACTCGACGCGGAGCTGGTTGAGAAGCAGCGTCCATAGCAGGCCCAAAAAAAACACGAGCAGAAGCAAGGTGTTCCGGCTCGTGGTTCTGAAATTATCGATTGGATGCAAACTGACTCCAAGCATGTGCAAATTCTATGGGTTATCGGGGGCGGCGGCAAACTTCATCCCGGGCAGATGCCGGAGGAGGTAGAGCTGAATGCGATCCGGGGTTTAATCCTAGAAACAGCAGTTCAACCACGGATAAGGGAAAGACTTTTACGCGAATTACGCGAATGAACGCGAATTATTTTGGGAGGGGGGGTGGGCCGGGCACGGACAAAAGGAACCGACAAGGACGGAAGGGACCAAAGAGACGAAAGGGACTACTCCATGCCAGTAGTGCGCGGCGGGTTGGATTTGGCGATTTTGGACATTATGGGTGGGGTGAGCGGGGCTGGCGCCGGGGCATTTCAAACGGGGGACACAGGCGGTGTTTCGAGACGGAGCAGGAGGCACCGCTCCCCTGCCCTGCCCGGTCGCAAGCGGCGACTGACGGAGGCTTCGGGCTTCAGGCGGGTGTTGATTTTTCCAGGCCCGCGATCATCCGGGGCATGAGGACATCGCGGGCAAATTCGGCGGCGACGAGCTGGGGGCATTGCCGGTTGCCGGGTTGCCGTCGTAATTGCTGGATTCGTTCGGCGAGCAGTTGGGCGGCGCCATGCGGCGCGGAGCACCACGGGTGGTTCACACCGGGCCGGGCGAGAATCTCGGTCACATGGCTTGGTTCCGGACCGAGGTAGACGACGGGCGCGCCCACGGCCAGCATGTTGTAGATCTTGCACGGGTGCACGAGGCCGAGCATGGCATCGCCCATGACCACGACGTGCGCATCGGCGGCGGAGAGCGAGGCGGAGAGCTGTGCGAGGGGTTGATACGGCAGGCACAACACATTGGTGCGCCGGCCGGCGGCGGCCCAGGCCTGGACGCGCTTGAATTCACTGCCGCCGCCGACAAAACAGAACATGATGGTGGCATCGGCGGACAGGGCTTCGGCCGCCTGCATCAGGGTGTCGAGCGGATGCACGGGGCTGTGGTTGCCGGAATACATCACAACATATTTGTCGGTGAGGCCGTGCTGGCGGCGGAACTGGTCCCGCCCGGCGGGGTCAAAGCGCACGTCCTGGTCCTGCGACCACGGGGGCAGGACGGCGATTTTTTCCGGGGCAATGCCCTTGGCAACGATGCGGTCGCGCATGAAGCGGTCGAGGGCAATGATCCAACTGGCGCGCCGGAAGCTGAAGCGGGACATGCTTTCGAGGCGGCGGGCGGCGAAGGAATCCGCGCGCAGCCAGCCGGCGGCGATGGCCTCGTCGGGGTTCATATCCATGACCCAGTAACAAAAGCGCGCGCGCCACAGCCGGGCGCGCCAGGCGCCGATGAAGGAGATGAGCGGCGGCGTGGTGAGGGCGACCACGACGTCGTGCCGCGGCAACATCAGCAGCCGGGCGCAACTGGTCAGGATGAAGCTGGCAAAATCCAGGGCGCGATGCCATTTGGCGCGCTTGCCAAAATAGGAGGAATAAACGCGGAAGATGTTGACGCCACGCCACGTTTCGCGGGCCGGGTAGATTTTCTCCGGATGATCGTAGGAACGCCGGGCGCACACCACGGTGACCTCGTGCCCGGCCTCGACGAGGGCGGTGGCCAATTCGCGAAGGTATTGTGCGGTGGCGGCAACATCGGGATAAAACACCTGATTCAGCAAAAGAATTTTCATGAAACGGAAACAACGCGGAAATCGATCAAGCGATCAAACCTGGGGGCGGCGGATGGTGATGCGGATGGCCCCGGGAACCGGCTGCTGGCTGACGAGCACGAGATAGCCGCCGCCGCCGGCACCGGAGAGTTTCCAGCCGAGAGCCTGGCCGGCGTGGTGTCGGATCATGGCTTTGATGGCGGGGTTGGTCATGTGCGGGAAGAGGCTGACCTGGGCTTCAAAGGAGGCGCGCATCTGCCGGCCGAACTCCGGCAGGTCCTGATGCTGGATGGCCTGCCAGCAGCCAGCAGCGGCGGCGGCCAGCGCGCGGACGCGCGGCGCGGTAATTTTTTTGCCTTTGAGGACGTCGAAATTCGACGGGCGCTGGCCGAGCGGGATGAGGAACAGATGTTCCTCGAGCCAGTTCAAAATTTTGGCGTCGGTGACGGTCGTAATTTTGGCCGGCCAATACTCGCCGCGATAGTCCAGGCGGTTCAGGCCGGGATAGACGATGCCGATGGAATCCTGCGAGCCGGCGAAGATTTTGGTGCCGGGCGGATTTTCGAACGCGAACAGCAGCCGGGCGAGTTGGGCGGGGTCGCCGGCGGGCAGATCGGTCTGCCACAACTCGATGGCCCGGCGGCGGGAACTGGAGGCCATGCCGCTGCGCTCGTTGAACTCGATGAGGGGCTCGAGCGAAATGGTCAGCACGGAGCCGGCGCCGAATTTGGAGACGTAAGGCTGATCGAGCCAGCCACCGGCCAGGTCCAGCCGGTACGGAATCCGGCATTCCTTGCGCAAGCTGGTGGTGGAGCGCACGGGGAGGTTGGCGTGCGGGAGGCGCTTGGAAACCTGGTAGTGAATGCCCAGTTCCGCGCAGAGGTCCGCCTTGGCGCGGGTGTTGCCGTCTTCATTGACCAGGAAAATATCCGGGGCCACGCGTTTGAGTTCGGCCACGAAATCCATTATGCCGGAACCGCTGCTGATGAGGCAGGTTTTCACATGCTTCAAGGCTTCGAGCATGTATTTGCGCTCGGACTGGGTGTTGACGGGGGCCCGGCCCTTCAAATCGCGCACGGTTTGGTCGGACCCGAGGGCCACATAGACGTCGCCCAGGCTGGCGGCTTCTGCCAGGAAGCGCACATGGCCGCTGTGGAGCATGTCGAAGCAGCCGCTGACGAAGACTTTTTTCTTACGCATGATGGAGTGGGTGGTTGGGGAAGCCGGTGGTGCGCGCCGGCGTCCGAGCGGGGATTTTTGATTGACAGAGCGGGGAGACGGACTTAACAGTGCTCGCCATGGGCGAGGCCGTCATCCAACCAACGCGACATCACCGCCGCCGAAAACACCGGCATCGGCGCACGGTGCAAATTGTCTTGGGGGCCAGTGTGGTCATCGGGCTGTTTTTTTTGGTGCTCTATGCGACGCGAAAAGAGCCGGAGCCGGCGCTGCCTCCGGTCGGTTCGGTCGGGGATGACGCGACGGTACAATTCAAGTAAAGGGTGCTGGCCGCGGGTGAGGCGGGGTGATGGATTGGTTGGTAGTTCAATGAGGGCTGGGCCAAGGCGAGCAGCGCAGGCAAAGTGTTACTTTCAGCATTTCATTTTTTGCGTCAAAGCGGGCAGACGCCGTAGCACACCCAATAGCCGAAAATTTTTCGATACTCGGCCTGGATGTATCCGCCAATGCCATCGTGGTTCCATTCGGTTTTGGGATAACCATAATACGATGGGCGCGAATAGAAGCGGAGGTCGGGCGCGTAATGCTCAAAACAGGCGAGCGCGCGGCGGGAGTGATACCAAGAGGTAACGATGATGACGCGCCTGGCCCCAAGGGCGCGGAGGATGGGGATGGACAGGCGGGCATTCTCCTGCGTGGTGCGGGCGCAGGGTTCCAAACGGATGGCCGACAGGGGCACCCCGGCATTGGTGAGACTGGCTTGACTGGTCACGGCATCGCCAGCTCCCGTGCAGATGATGAGGGCGGCGTCACCGGCCTTGAACAGTTCGGCGGCGCGCTCAGGCCGCTCGCGCGAATCGCCGCCCAGCACGACGATGACGTCGGCCTTGACCGGACCGCTCTCGACGGTCAGCACTTGCTGGGGCAGGAAATAGCACAGGCCGGCGGTGAGCAGCACCAGGATGGCGGCGAGGAGGCCGGCCCGGAGGAACCATCGATGGCGCGTCTTCAAAGGAATCAAGCCGGTGTTTCAGCGTTTGGCGGGTTCAATTTGCCGGTCTTTCACCCACTCGGCTGGATTTCCCCGGTAGATGCCAAAGGGTTTTAAATTGCGGGTGGCCACGGAGCCGGCGGTCAGGACGGCGTGGGAGCCGACGGTGATTCCGGGACCGACGAAGGCGGTGGCACCGATCCAAGCGCCCGCTTCGATGAGGATGGGACGGGTAATCAAATCAAAGGTGGGCGCGGTGTAATCGTGGTTGCCGGTGCAAAGAAAGGCGCGCTGGGAGAGGCAGACGTGGCTGGCGATGGTGATGGGGGCCAAATTCAACAGCCAGCATTCTTCGCCCAGCCAGACGTGGTCGCCGAGGGCCAGTTTCCACGGAAAGGTGATGTTCACTTGGGAACGAATGACCACGCCCTGCCCGATTTTGGCGCCGAACCGGCGCAGGAGAAAGACGCGCAGCGCCGAAGGCCAAGGCAGCGCCGGGGCAAAGAAGAGACAACGCACGAGCACCCATAGGGCTTCTTTGAAACGCGAGGCGCCGCGGTCAAATCCGGGGTTGGAAAAACGCGAGAGGTCTGTTTGGTTTGGCGTCATCATTCCAAGCGAACGCAAGACGGAGGTGATCCGCCTTCAATCAGCCAGCGGTAGACTTCCAACATTTGGTCTGCGATTCGTGCCCAAGTATAGTTGCGACTGACCAAATTACGACCTCGCCGGCCCATATTTTGAAGTTCTGAGTCTGGCAACGCAAGAAGTTGGCGCAAGCCCGCCTCACAACCCGCAACATCAGGAGAAATCTCAACAGCGCCACCTGCTTGGGCCAATTCCGGAAAGTTGCATTGAGGCGTGAGCATTATCGGCAGCCCGGCCGCTGCCGCCTCCAAAACGGCCATGCTAAAGCCCTCACTGAATGAAGGCAGGACAAACGCTTCGGCACCACCCAAGGCAGCGAGTTTATTTTCGCCATGGAGCGGGCCCGTAAATACAACATTGTGTTCCCGGCCAAGTTCTCCCGAGAGTTTTTTCATTTCAGCTGCGTGCCCCTGTTCATCGGGACCCGCAACAACCAAAACCCAGTCATCGAATTTCCGAATTCTGGCCCAGGCGCGAAGCAGATGGGGGAGACCCTTTTTGGGATGAATGCGGGAGAGAAACAAGATCCAGCGGCGGTCTTTTAACGCTGGAAACCGGACCTCCAAACTAGTGCGGCTTGGTAATGACTGAAACAACGGAAAATCAATACCGTTGGGAATGACGGCGATCGGATTAGCCAGCCCGTAACTGCGAAAATCAGCCGCCTCTTTCTTGGTGTTCGCCTGTAAACAGGCTGCGCCGCCAAGCATTCTGTGCTCGTAAAACATTCCGGCGATTTTCTTTTTCCATGCCGAATTCCTCAGCGCCCAGGGTTCCAACATACCGTTTGGCGTGACGATATAGGGGTTATGGGTTTTGGCCGACCAGCGATTAACCGCGACACTCGGATACATCCACATGTAATGCAAATGCAACAAATCAGCCTGCGCGGCCATTATTTGGGAAAACATGTCCGGGGCAAAACCGAAAATTGCCGGGCCGATGGTTTTTGACACCGAGGCTTGAAGGGGCGACCACCGGGCGCGATCGTTTGCCCAATTGGAGTCTTCCAAGCCGACGGTGGTCACATCAGCACCGAGCCGGTTCAGGCTTTTTGCAAGTGCCAGTTCGATTTCAAAAATCCCCCCTGCTCGACGGCTTAAATAGGCAGAGACATGAACGATTTTTTTCACATTTTCGACATTGCCTCAACGATTCAACAAGATACTTAACAACAACCGGCCTGCCAAACTGGCCGGTGGCGGACCAACCCGCAAGGCACACTCAACCGCTTGTTTGAGTCCGCTGGCGAAGCGGTCAGGCCCCCAATTCGCAATGATACGGCGACTGGCATCGCCCATCGTTGAGAGTTGAGAGTTGAGGGTTGAGAGTTTCAGCATCAAGCCAGCGAGTTGTTCCACATTGCAAGGGTCAAAGGTGAAACCGTTCACGCCCTCATGCACCAAATCCTGCGCGCAGCCGCAACGATTGGAAACCAGCACCGGCAGGCCGCTGGCCATCGCTTCGTTCACCACCAAGCCCCACTGTTCGGTGGTGCTCGCATGGATGAAGGCCCCCGCATGGGCGTAATATTCCGGCAACTCAGGATACTGTTTGAAGCCGGGCAGCCGGACGGAATCCTGCAAGCCAAGATCAGCGATCCGACGACAGAGGTCAGGGCGAAGCGCGCCGTCACCGAGCAAGACCAATGGCCAAGCAACTACGGGACTACCGGCCACTGACTTTTGACGGCTGACTTCTGACTGCCGGCTGTCAGTTGTCTGGTTGTCGGATGTCTGATGGTCTCCACACAGCAGGCGGTAACGGGCATACGCTTCAATCAATCTAGGCAGATTCTTCTTCTCAATAAACCGGTTGGAAGCCAGGAAATAGTTTTCCGGCAACCCGTGCTTTCTTCTCACCTCTCCTTTCAGCTTGTCAGTTTTCAGCGTGTCAGCCTGTTCCAGAAAGTAGCCATTATCCACCGCATCGTAACCCTGAAACACCCGTTGCGGAGGCATGCCCAATTGCACCAGGTAATCTTTATGCGGCGTACCGCCGACCAGCGCGGCGGAACCAAGTCGCACGATCTGACGTTTCACCGCCTCGCGCCAAACGCTGCGCCTTTCATCCCAGGCAGTGCTTTCGGACATGAAGACGGCGGGAACCTGGTGTTGGACGCACCAGTGCAATGCGCCGAGCGCGGCGGAGTCGGCCCATCCCGGAACAACCACCACTGCGGGTTGAATTTTGTCCAAGGCCAAAGCCACCTGTTGGGCGACTTCGCGGGCGGGTTGCTTTTGCGCGTCAGCGTCTTTAAACAAAACGACCCGGTCGAATCCGGAAATCCCGGCGACTTTATCCCAAGCATAGGTTTCATCCCTGCCAGAAGATTCGATGGCCGTGATCGACAATTGCGAACCTGCCGCGCGCAACCGCGCGAAGTGGTAAGGGCCCAGACGATGAAAGATGATGGCGAACATCTTTCAACTTTCAGTACTTCCCCCAGCCTTATCGCTGTCGATCTTCAGCCTTCTGCTCTCGGCCGCGGCCACTGAGTAAGGTGCCGCGTGTTCACCGGTTTCTCGAGCGCGCTTTTTTCGATTGCGTTTGCGTGAACCGGTATCTCCAGTTGCTTTTACCAAGCTGGAGCGAAGATATTCCCGATTCCAAAATAGAAACAAAAAAACCGGCCAAAAAGCCATTCCCAGCCAAGCATATATACCAGGCAGATCGCCGCCGCGCAAAAGTGGGATTATTCCACCCAACAAACATGCGCGGATGAGCACCCCAAACAGCGGGCGCAATTCGCAACTATAACTAACAATTCGCGCGAACGCCCAACCATAAATCAAGGATAGAATGAATACCGCCCCCCAGCCCCCCTCGGTGTAAAAAGATCCAAAAAGCGTAGGAGAAATACCCGTGGTGCCAGAGGATCCGGCATTAAAAATTCCCAGCTTATTCATGTAGCCTCCGACCGGTTTACCAGGCCACAGAGCCCGTGGAATGGGGCGTTCCAAGATTTCAAAATGCCCCATGCCATATTGAAAGGGCAATTGTTTAGGATAGACTTGCATCAAAAGAACAAGACCATCCAGCATATTGGCATCCTCCGCCGCTGCCGTGCGATCCAGGCTGGCGGAAAAGGTGCCGGACTCCTGCTCATACCGCATTGCACCAGCAATTCCAAATAAAGCAAGAGCCGCGACCGCGCTACCAAGCAAAACCAGCATGCGTTTCCGTCCAAACCAAAAGGTGCTAAAAATGTAACTGCCGCCGATAATCCAACCTAAGAACATGAACCGGCCAGTGGGGCCAAAAGTTAAATATCCAATGACGAGAAGCAGGATGAAGCAGGCAATTTTCTCGCCCCCATTGCGCAAGACACCAAAGCGCCACGCCAAAAATGCAAAAACAGCCAGTGCCAGTGCCATCATTGGAAATTGCTGCGTGTAGCTACTTATCTCGAATGCCATTGACATGCCGGCTTCCGCCTGCCGACCGGTATATTGTCTGGACCAAAGAATGAGGGGCAGACCGGTGCAGGTCAAAATTACCAACAACAATCGCAGCCGTGACGACAGGAAGCCGGGCAATAATTCCTGCTGGAACACAACCATTTTGTTCTGCAATATTTGGTAACTTATTAACAAGGCGGACTGGCCAAAGGCAATCAGCATAAGTGCACTTCCCGCATGTTCCAAACTGACTGACCCACCAAACATGGCGCCCAGATCAACCCAATTAGTGAATCCGAAGCAGTTTG
>Ga0302321_100001381_pt1 | contig 20784 bp, 18 predicted proteins | sample Fen_T0_1_FD_202505 | JGI IMG/M metagenome (GOLD analysis project Ga0302321, IMG submission 202505) | Peat permafrost microbial communities from Stordalen Mire near Abisko, Sweden - Fen_T0_1 | ecosystem: Environmental > Terrestrial > Soil > Wetlands > Permafrost | place: Sweden: Abisko...
CAGAGAAGATAGTTCTTTGCTGCACGCCTTTCTGTTTGCTGCAATCTTATTTTTGGGTATAGCCGGTCAGTTCAACATAGCCCTGCCCTGCAATTGGCTGGCCGTTTGCCTGCCCATCAATGCTAACTGCGCCTTCCCAATACACATTGCCAGTAGAATTGCTGGTAACAAGCTCTTGATTCTTCAGCAATGGCTTGACGACCACGTTGGCTTGCAAATGTGGGTCACGCAATTCCAGGCGCCAACCAGACGGATAGATAATACCAGTCGTCGGACTTGTCCATTTATCCAGGACGGTTGCATGTAATGCGCTCGCAGGGATAACTGTATCTTTGCCACTGGCATCAATATAGCCAATATAGGTCGAGAGCACAGCTCCGGATGCGTCGCGGATGAAGTAGAGCATCATTTCTGTATTATTCTTAAGCTGGATGCTATACCAGTCCCAACCCCCACCACCAAGCGTGAGAAAGTTACCCCACTGATGGTCCATCCAGGCCTGACCTGTGATATGGAGTTGCTGATTATGATCAAGCAATGTTCCACTTACCGCCATGCGCGTACGCGAGTAGTAGTATGAGAAGCCACCCAACCCATACGTGATCAAACCGTTTCCGTTGTGCAGGGTAACAGGCTTCGTCGCAGATAGATCTAGCTTGATTGCATAATCTTTCATCTGCGCCGCCAGATGATCATGTCCATTAAGGCCCTGGATCGACCAATTCCCAACATGCACATCAATGCCCTGCGTTGACTTTCCATCAGGCATAGGGCCATCATAATTGGTCACACGACGCTGGTCATAGTGAAACTCGTTATTTGTAATATCGCTAATCGCGAAGTGTGCCGGATAGACCGCTGGCAGATCGCTGCGCAAAGCCTGGAAGACAACTAGCTCGAAACCATAATGATGTTCTTTGCCACGTGTATCAGTTGCATCCAGGTGACCTGTATAGTACCACCACTCGGTCAGGTTATTATGTGCGCCCTCATCTTGTGGAAAATGCACTGGCGGCAACGATGATGTCGGTTGCTTCTCTCCAACGGTTGGTAATTGCGCCGAAGTCTCTGTCAGTCCCGGGAAACTACATGAGGACAGTAGCAATATCCATAGCAAGCCTACCCCAACCAGGCATTTCCTCTGCAGCAAGATCCTGCTTATCAGTCTCATCGCTTCCCTCCAATCTGCATATCTGATGCGGCAGAATCTTCCGTGACGATATGCTCCGGTGAAGCCTCCATATACTCGGCCAGCGAGGGAGGATGACGTTGCACACCAGCAAAGGGTAGCCACCAGTTCCAGTCACCCAACAGTCGCATGGTAGCAGGCACCAGCAAACCACGCACCAGAGTCGCATCTATCAGCACGGCCAGTGCCATTCCGAGACCTAATGCCTTCACAAGAATCATATCCGCAGTAGCAAAACAGGCACTAACAACAATAACAATAACAGCAGCGCTCGTAATGATACCGCCGCTCCGCTGCAAGCCGATTGCTACCGAACGCGTATTGTCGCCAGTCTGCCAGAAAGACTCCTGAATACGTGAAAGTAAGAAGACTTCGTAGTCCATCGAGAGCCCGAATAACGAGCAGAATAGTAGAATAGGGCTGGATGCCTCAACAAAGCCAAGTGGCGTAAAGCCCAGTATTTGATGCAAGAAGCCATCCTGGAAAATGACGACCAGTGCGCCATAGCTAGCCAGAATTGATAGCGTATTCATAACAATGGCCTTGAGAGGCAACAAGAGTGAGCGAAACAAGAAAAACAGGACAATATAGGTGGTAAGCGATACAATCAACACGGCCTTAGGAAAATCTGTGTACAACGAGCTTACATAATCGATATTGCCTGCCGTCCCGCCATCGACTAAGACGCTGATACCAGAACCGGGATTGGTATTGCGAATCGTCTGCACAAGCACCTGTGAGTGCGGATCAACCATCCCATACTTGCTGATCACCTGTACAAACATCGTATTTCCAGCTACAGATGACTTGAGAAACGCACCAAGATAGGGGTCGGCGATCAGTTGCGGATGCGTATAAAGCAATTCATACTGTTCTAGTGTAAAGCGTGGATCGGCGCTGACGATACTGTCTACGCGCTCAACGTCCGGCTCCGCCTCGATACGCTTGACATAATAATAGAGATTTTTGATATTTTCTGGCGTTAACGCATCGCCCTTTGTCTGCACAGCCAGCAAGATAGGAGTTGTTTCTCGTTGATTGAAACGTGAGACGAGTAGATCATACGAGGCGCGTGAAGGCACATTCGCAGGTAGGATTGAGGCATCAGGAGCCGAAAAACGTACACCCAGAAAGGGTAGCCCAAACCCGATCAACAGCAGCAAGATAGGTATAAAGATACGCACAGGATAGCGCATCACAAACTGCGAAAGGCGATACCAGAAACCATAGTGTTCTTCTTCTCGTGCCGCACCACTCCTATTTCTCACAGACGAACGTCCCCATAAACGTGGAATTTTCACAGGGAAAGCATTTACCCTCAATCCCAGAATAGCCAGCATCGCAGGCAAAAGTGTCAGCGCAGCTAGCATCGCAAGCAATACAACCAGTATGCCCCCCAGACCGACCGAATGCAGCATATTAATGCGGAAAAATGTCAAGCCAAACAGGCCAATGGAAACCGTCAAGCCCGAAAAGGCCACCGCTCGCCCTGCAGTTGCGACGGTAACCGCCACCGCATCAGCCACACTTCTCCCATGCACAACCTCTTCACGAAATCGGCTTACCATGAAGAGAGAGTAGTCAACACCAAGTCCCAGTCCAAAGAGTGTCGTAATGTTCAATACAAAGATAGAAAGTGGTGTTATATGGCCAAGGCCAAAGATCAGCGCCAGCGAGATGACAACCGCGCAGCCACCAACGAGCGCAGGCAGAACAGAGGCCACAATAGAGCGAAAGACGAAGAGTAATGCTACAATTGCAAATGGAAATGCTAGCAATTCAGCGCGTCTGAGATCGCTTTCACTTACAGATTGAATATCTTCGTAGAAGACGGGGCCACCACCGATATGGCTCTGTACATCTGGTACCTTTTGTAAGCGTTGCTCTAAATCTGGCAGCAGCTTCGCGGCTGCATCCGCGTCAGATCTCAAATTTACATCGACATACGCCGCATGCCGATCCGTAGACACTTGACGTGGATTGTCTTCAAATGAGATAATTTGCTGCACTTCAGACCAACTTCGTAGACCAGACAATGCCTGCTGAGTTTGCTGAAGAAATTGTGGATCTTCAACGCTGTAACGCTGACTCGTAAAGATGACCTGCACTATTGTCTGGCTCAGATGCAGCTTTTGTGTTAAAACATCTATAGCTCGCTGGGATTCTGCGTCAGGGCTTACAAAACCACCAGAGTGTAAGACCTGGCTAGCTTGCGGAGCAAACGGCAGTGCGATGACCGCGGCAACCATCCATATGCCCACAATCAACCAGCGATAATGGGTAGCGATCTTGCCCAAACGGTAGAACATGATGGGACCTTTCTCTAGAACAGCAAAGTGGAATGAGAACAAACATTTTCTTGTTTCTCTGTATGACGATACTTCAAGGCACGAGGGGTAATTCTTTACTCGGCCTTATCTCTAATATCAAGCTCGCTTTTCGTAATCTCTCCTACTGAAAGCGTGATAAAGTAAGAGCAAAAAACTCCAATGACCCGGCAGGTAAGTTACTACACTAACGTGTTATATTATAGGTTCATCACACAATACTGTACCATTTACGCCTTTCTTCGGGGTCCTGTCTCTAACCAACGTTATGCTTCGGTAGAGTAGAGATGAAGAAAGTAGAACCTGCCTGGCAGTGTTCCTGTTACCCGCTTAGAGATTCACTCCGAGCATGGGCAACAGATAAACGTCCTTTTCTTAGAAGGAGTTTCTCATGGCAAAACAAACCGCTGTAAAAAAAGTCCAGCCACAGACAACACAGGCTTTCATCAAAGTGATCACGGTGAACCGTCAGGCTTACCATGATTACGAGGTGGAGCGTACAGTTGAAGCTGGTATCGCGCTGGTCGGTACCGAAATTAAATCGATTCGTGAGGGCCATGTTCAACTGCGTGGCTCATATGCTATGGCTCGCAAGGGCGAAATCTGGTTGGAGAATGCAAACATTGCAACTTACGAACATGGCAACCGTTATAATCACGAGCCAACCCGTAACCGCAAACTATTGCTTCACAAGAAGGAGATCGATCAACTGCTCACCAAGGTCGCCACAAAAGGCCTGACGCTTATCCCGCTTAAGCTCTACCTGAAAAATGGCAAAGCGAAAATAGAGCTGGGTCTCTGTCGTGGTAAGAAGCTTTATGACAAGCGCGAGGCGATTGCTAAACGCGATGTTCAGCGTGACCTTGACCGCATCGTACGTGGCCGCTAGTACCAGGATAGCTCTTCTCGCAAGAGAGAAGAGCTATCTATAAAAATAAAGGCCATGAAAGCTAGCAAGAAGAGCTAGTAATGTGCCTTGCTATAAACCTCTTCTCTAATCATTCTCCAGGTATAGAATCAGCCTTGGAGGTACTATCTGCTTTGCCAGATTGGTTTTTCCAGTAAAAATACATAGTGATTATAGCAATAATTGCACCAACCAGCAGCAGCAAAATCGCCACAATTAACAGCACAAATAAAAAAATACGCGTACCACCGTTGGTAGTCCCATCTGCAAGGACGAGTAGAGCAAACATCAAAATTTTTCTGCCTCCTTTCTAAACGAAGCACAAGTTCTATTATTGGACTTACACCACGCCTAATAATAAGCCAGGTATCCGTACTATACAACCGGTAGTATACAAGGGGAAGTATAAAACTATCCCCTTTAGTAAGCAAGCTGTGTAAAAACAATCTCCCAGCGCCCTTTGACCTTGAAGGTCAAAGGGCGCTTCGGTGCACAGAGGCATCATACTTATCCTCTAAAGCTAGCCATTGCGCTTCAATCGTCCTGTACGCTTGGCGTAGCGTTCAGCGATGCCGAAAACCCATAACCCCAGAGGGACGCTGACTACTCCACTAATTATCAGTGGCCAAGTACTCGCCCAGATGGTAAGCGACCAGATTGGCGCATTGTTTTGTAGGGCATCACGCAAGCCATTCAGCACGTAGGTTGCAGGCGAGATTCGAGCAATAGCTTGCATCCAGAGAGGCAATACCTCAACTGGATAATAGACGCCCGATACAAGCAAAACCACCGCTTTAATAATATAGGACATCTGTGCACCACGTTCAGTAAAGAGCAGAGGAAGCGTTGACGCCCCAATCCCTAAACCAATAAACGAGATGCTCCCCAATACCAGTACAAAGACGGCCGTTAGATAGTTAGCCCGGCTCAAGTCCAGATTGAAGAACGAAGCTACGATAATTAACTGGACAAAGGTATAAAAGATACCATGTATGACCGCATACCAGCAACTTCCAAACATATGGGTAAAGCGCGAAATGGGTGCCATAAAAGTATGTTCTATAGTACCTTCCCAGCGCTCAATATTGATCATATCAGTGATACCGTCAAAGGTAACGCTGAGATAGGACCAGACAGCCGTACCAATAATGAGATACAGTGTCAGGGCGTTCACCTGAGCACGACTCACGTTGCCCAACATCTGGGTATTCTTGCTAATCAGCGTCACACTGAGAGCATTAATCACATTGTAGACGAGCCAGACAACCTCCCAGGCCCAATAACGCTTTGTCAGATTCCAATTGCGTTCGAAAAAGGCGTAGCTGGCACGTGTCTGGTGCACTAATGAGGCCATGTTATGTTCTCCCTTCTATTTTTCTTCCTCGCGCTGCGCTTCCACCGCCTCAAAGGCCTTCTCCCAACTTCCATAAAGCTTTATATCCTCTTCGGTAATCAGACGCGAGGCAGTGTAGTGCATAAAAACTTCGTTCATCGTAACTAAAGTACTTTTGCCCTGTAACGCTGTTACATTGCGCTTTAATTCCCCAGCTTCGCCCGACGCAATGATGCGCCCCTTATCAATGATTGCAACACGATCACATAGCGCATCTGCCTCCTCCATATCATGAGTGGTAATCAGGATTGTTGCGCCATGCACATCGCGTAGCTCATTGACAAAATTCTGCACATCGACCTTGGAGCGTGGATCAAGACCGGTTGTTGGTTCATCAAGCAGCAGGACAATCGGAGAGGTGAGAAAGGCGCGGGCAATAGCTACTTTTTGTTGCATTCCACGTGACATATTCTCAAGTGGGGCACCAATACGATCAGAATTGATTCCCAGGCGATGCAAAATCTCCTTGATTTTTGCGCGGGCGACCGAACCAGACATATTGTAGAGACGCGCCGCATAGAGTAAATTCTCCATCGGCGACAACTTCTTGAAGAAAGAAGCTTCTACACTCACACGATTGATGAGACGCTGCACGACAGCTTCATTTTTCACAACATCATAGCCGAATACGGTGATACTTCCGGTATCAGGTATAAGCAGCGTCGAGAGCATACGAATAAGTGTTGACTTACCGGAGCCATTTGCACCCAGGATACCCACAATCTCTCCCTGCTTTACTGTCAGGCTTATATTATCAATAGCAAGTATTTCATATTTCTGTTTATCTTCCGTTTGAGAGCTCCATGGCCGCCGACGCAGCAACGGAGAAGGCTTCCTAAAAATTTTTGAAACGCCATCGATGACCACAGCATCCTGTGTTGTATCAATGGAAACATTTTTGAATGTAGAGACGAGATCAGGAATAGTCACGTGTTTTCCCCTTTGAGGATAGTAGCCGGTTTAAAAGACAACAAAAAAAACCGTGGAACTGGATTTCTTCATTCGCCAGTGCCCACGGTTGAGGGGGATTACTTTCAGCTACGCCTGAACAAACGAACCAGGCGGTCTCCCTCTAGAGATGGGCACACTGACCCCATTAGCCACGAAGAAATGGCGCGGACGGCAAGAAACGCCAATTTCACCGTTTAAGCTGATGGGCATAGCATGGCAATGGTAGCTGAGAGCGGGATTCTGGCTCCCGAGCAGCAACATAGCAAAAGACGTGGTATTGCCAACCATGCTTGCCATCTCCTTTCGATAAATCGCATCAAAAATAGTTACAGTATGAGCCCGAATCGGGGCGATTTGAGGGGATTGCGCGTACAAACCCCATACACTTCTAGTATACGAATATTTGGTTATTTGTCAAGAGACATAAAAATCTCAGAATCTCATCATCTAGTTAGCGTTACTTCTTCGTATTAGCGCGTAAATATTCTTTCAGTTTCCCTTGCTGAATTTTTTGTACGACAGTTACATGACGCTGTAGCGCTTGTTCAGGATCATCCGTACTGAACTCGTGCACGGGAAGGCGCACAAGTGTAAGATAACCATTCTGCTGAGGATAGATAGCGGTTACAATATCTCGCTTCATATGTACATCATTGAATGTCGCAACGACATAGCGCAGCCCACCAGGCTCAGTGGCAATATGGCGAGCGAAATCCAGGGTATGTAAACGCACAGGTGGTGCATCTGGAATATCAATTAAACGCGTCTGAGGGTTAGTGAGCGGGATCAGCATTTGCTCACGTGACATTACTTCATCACTGGGCATAGGGTCCTCCTACTTACAGCAAACATAGAAATTGCAGCCTACAGTTTCGCATTAGCAGGCTGCAATGTATAGTGTACGAGAGGATGTCAAGTTGGTCAAGTGATTGAGTAAGCAAACTATTAAATCACAAAACCATCACATACAGACCTCTATTAAAGAAGACTGTGTGGATGCTTCTTCTTTCTTATCCTACTGAACAGTGCTCCAATCCGTTCAGGCACCTTGCGTAAGAAGAACGGATGCCGCAAGACATAGAGAAAGAGGCGTGGCTGCAGACGCCGCCAGAGCGAAACCAATTCGGCAAACTCCCCACTGCGCCCTGGATGCTCCTCACTCTCCGGGTTAGCCCAGCGATCGCGCACATAAATGTCACCCAATCGTTCTAGAGCCACAACATCATCGGAACCCGGCATGGCCGTAACCGAAAGTTCCTGAAAGTACTCATATGGCGTCTGCGACGAACGCCTTTTTATTCCAGCCCACTCTGCCAGCATACACACACGACCATACAACTGAGTCGCCAGGTTATAGCGATAGAACAGTCGCCTCCACCAGATTCCGAAGAAAAAGGTGCCACATACCAATAGGAGCAGGATGCCTCCCAGGCCTAGCTCTACACGTTGTAAGAGTTGCGCCTGCATCTGGCTAGCCGTTGCCGCGCTATCGACACCACCATCGGTCTCCTCATTAATCCTATGCCGATTCTTCGCATTGACATCGGCGCCAGGAAGCGTTCCTAGCAGGTTCCCACTTCCACCATTTGCACTGCTCAATGCATCCTCACTGGGACGTGGGCGTGGAAATGGGGCGAAGCTCGCCGATGGCTCGAAATTGACCCAGCCATAGCCCGCAAAATAGACCTGCGTCCAGCTATGGGCATCCACACCACGTACAACATATTTGCCATTTTCGAGGCTTCCATGTGTATAGCCAGCAACAACACGAGCCGGCATACCCAGAGAACGTGCCATAAGGGCCATAGCGGATGCGTAATAATTACAAAAACCATCTCTGGCACTATTATCGAATAGAAACCATAACACAGGATCTTCGCCAGACCGGGGATGAATATTTGTATTATATTTGTAGGTAGCCCGCAGATATGTCTCAATGGCAACGACCTTATCATACATTGTCGCCTTTGGATTGGGCACAACCTTCTTGAGTAGTACTTGCATACGCGGATCATGACTCACACTGTCAGGTACCTGCGTAAAATCTTTTACCACCTGCGAATCAAAGGTTTCGACCGGCGCAGGCTCATCAGGGTTGAGGTCTGGATTGTATTTGGGCGCATCAACAGGCATAGGAATGCTACGCAACGACAGCTCATCCGCCGCAGAGACCTGAGAGGCAACCGTGTAACGCGTGCCAGCCGTTAAATTTCCCTTGTTGCCTAACCAGGCCACAATGCCACCCACACCCGGTACAACGGATGCATTGAGAGACATTGATGCCACCATTGGCGCACCCGCAATATAGGGATGCAGTTCTCCAGGCGGCGTGACCACCTCTATCGTCTGCCGCACAATGCGCACTTTAACAGTATTGGCAGCTAATGGCGTATTCGCACCGACATCGATTGGCTCGGTATCACTATGAGCGATAGACCAACCGTTATTATAGGTATCATAGCTCAGCAGCATCAAATATTGTGGTTGCTTATCGTCGGTCGTCACTCTGTAAACAATCTCTCTGGTGAGATTAGGGTCTCCCCCAAGTACGAGCGTATCGCGAAAATTGCCATGGTTGGCCGGATTAACTCCCCCGTTGACAGCAATAGCACGGTCCCAGACATTTTGAAGCTGCACAAACGGGCTATTCTTCGAATCCCAGAGCAACGCAACCGTAGGGTTTCTATAGTCCCCAGGCAAGATCCAGGAAAAGATAAGAATGCCAACGGAGATGAGTGCACCAGTCTGCATTACATCCCAACCCAGGTCATCTGAATAACGTAAACCCTGGTGGTTCCAACGTTGTACAGATTCAAAAAGATTGAAGCGCAACAGCAACAACAATGAGGCTATAAGAAATATCACCAGGAAAACGATATATCCAGCTGGCATATTCTCCAGGTTTATCAAGAGCACAATACCATTGGCAACGACCAGTAGCCACGGGTTACGTGTACGATAGAGCAACCAGGCGCTGGCATAGGCCAGAAAAAAGCCCAGTGTCAGGATGAGAAAGAGAAAAATCGAATCATCATTACTCGATCCCCCACTTGCCATCAACGCGGACCAGCGCCCTAGACCCTGTATGAAACCAACAATGCTGCTATTGTAAAAAGCGCCTGCCGTCTGCCACAAGCTTAGCAGCAAAGCAAGTATGCTTACTACCCCATGTACATACAGACGCGAGAAGCGCCGCTGCTTCGCCGACCAGACACCTGATAAGAGGCCAATCAGTGTAACAAATGTGAGTGTGTTTAAATGATCGACCCAGGCAGCTGCCTGGATCGTCCAGATAGTGCTATAGACAACCGTTGCCAGTAAAAAAAGCGAAAACCAGCCTTCGGCTAGACTTACGTTTATTTCGGTCAACGCTTTTTTAAGTGGCGCCTTCCCAGCATCCTGAATATCTCGTGAAGTATCGGAGATAAGCTTAGACAATCGTTCAGTCGCCGCATTGCGCATCGCAGTTACCTCCGTTTGATAAAACGCGCATCGGAACCGCTTTCCAAGATTTGAGCTATTGGATCACCACACTTGATACGCATTACAGGGATATCTGAACCCTCTAAGAGAGCGAGGGTATCTTCATCAGGAGGTTGATTTTCAAAAGAAGCCGCATCAAGCCCGACGACAGCAATCTGTACACCACGCCGCTGCAGGTGCCGTAAACTCTCATGCCAGTCGCGCGAAGCTGATGGGGTAATCACAACAACCATTGTATTACGCCCAAGATGAAAAGCATCCAGGGCCAACGCTTCTCTTAGTTCAGGTCCAGGGCCCGCCGTTACCACAGCCAGAAGCTCAAGAACACGTTCTATCTGGCGCTCACCGCGATCGATTGATAGCAGTTCACGTTTCTCACCATTGATGATCATACCCACAGAAAGGCCCTGCCGCAAAAAATAGGTAGACACTGTAGCAGCGATAGTGACTCCATATTCCTCTGTGGATTGCTCGTCCTCGCCTGCCTGCACAGCATCATGCAGATCGAGGAAGACCCAGGCATCGACCGCCGGATCAAGGTCAAACTCTTTGACCATGAGCTTATTATAATGTGCACTAGAACGCCAATGGATGCGGCTAAGCGCATCACCATTCGCATATTCGCGTACAGTAGTTGCGTTTGTGGTTGTTTGAAGCGCACGCCGTGAGCTTCTACCTCGTCCCGGTAATCCACCAGTGAAAAGGACGAAACTGGTCAGTTGATAGACACGCGGCAATACCAACACTTCTTGTGGCGCAATTAAAGGGATGTGTTGATGAAACAAGCCAAAGGGATCGCCACTCGTTGCGATTACGGGGCCAAGTTGAAAACGTCCGCGCTGGCGGCATGTGCTCCGTGCGCGCCACATTGCTCGCTTGCGCCCTCCCAGGCTTGCCACATAACCCGCACGATGTCCTGGCAACGTTGAACCATCAGCAACCTGAACCCAGAGCTTCGGCATGGAACTCAAATTGTCCAACATTAAACGCTCATCAAAAACTTCTCCGACCTGTACACGACCGCTTGTAGAGGTGCGCCGAAATACCAGACCACGCAGACTATAGCGCGTCCAGATCCAGGATAGGATGAATAAGGCTAGCAGGACATAGGTGAGCACATATAATACCTTCCAGGCGCTACTCAAAGCGAAGAGGCCCAGGATGATAATAATGATGATAACTTGCCAGGGACGCATAAGCTAACGACCCTTTCCTCCACCGACCCAGGCATTGGGCACTGGTATCGTTTGTAATATTTCATCAAGTAAAGCTGCAGACGTGATTGAACGCACACGCGCTGCCGGTGTCACAATAATACGATGAGCAAGCGTCGGTTTGACAAGGAGCTTCACATCATCTGGTATGATATACCCCCGTCCACGCATGGCCGCGAGCGCCTGAGCCGCCCGAAAGAGCGACAACGAACCACGAGGACTTACACCGAGATAGATGCTTGGATGATTGCGCGTGGCATTGGCAATGGCAACAATATATTCACGGATCGATGGATCAACATGCGTCGTGCGTATCTGTTGCTGGATGATAATAAGTTCCTCGGCTGTCATGATCTGCGCCAGATCTTCAAGCGGATGGTGGTGCTGATGGCTGTCGAGAATATTGATTTCATCGGCCGGCTTTGGATACCCCAGCTTGATACTCATCATAAAACGGTCGAGCTGCGCCTCAGGGAGAGGAAATGTGCCTTCATACTCAATAGGATTTTGCGTTGCCATCACCATAAATGGCTGAGGTAAGCGATAGGTCGTGCCATCGACGGTTACCTGGCCCTCTTCCATCGCTTCCAGGAGTGAAGATTGTGTCTTTGGGGTGGCACGATTGATCTCATCGGCCAATACGATCTGAGCCATAATTGGTCCGGGGCGATACTCAAAATTTGCGGTCTTCTGATTATATATCGACACGCCGGTCACATCGCTCGGTAAGAGATCTGGGGTAAATTGGATGCGTTTAAAAGTACAGCCAATTGAACGGGCAATCGCTTTGGTGAGCACCGTTTTGCCAACTCCAGGCACATCCTCAATCAATATATGCCCATGGCAAATAACAGCAATCAAACTAAATGCGACCGGTTCAGCTTTTCCTACTATGACACGCTCAACGTTACCAACAACACGTTGTACAGCGGTAGCTAAGTCTTGTACTGACTGCATTACACTCTCTCCACGAAGATTGGTTGAAATTCAACACATCGAAGCCTGTCTAGCACCAGTATATATATGGGTATGGGTGCACGATGATGTATCTTATAGTATCACTTGTACACGAGAGGCACAAGTTATATGCACAAGTTTATTCTTACTGATAGATACTGTTCTCTTCTGTAGTTATTACGCAACTTTTTCCCTCTTGTTACATCTGATTCCCCCAATTAGCACAAACTTTCGTCACTTGCTCTGCCAAAGGGTGCAGAGAGAAAGGGGCTATCCTCAGAGCCAAGTGTATGCTATCATAAATGGCATGAGTAAGAGCAACGAGGGTTCCATAAACCAGTACGAAGACCAACAGACAAAAGAATTATACGCAGTAGTCGTTGGTGACGTTCAGGGAGTGGGGTTTCGCCATTTTGTGACTCAAAAAGCTCTGTCTCTGGCACTGCATGGTTATGTCCGCAACGACAGCAACGGCGATGTTGAAGTTGTCGCTCAGGGAACACGGCCTGCCCTCGAACATCTCCTTGTGTTGCTACGTCAGGGTCCATCAGCGGCACAGGTGTCTGAGGTACAGACGACGTGGAGAGCACCAACGGAACATATAAGCGGCTTCCACATTCGATGGTAGCATGTCGATAGCGGGTTTAAAGATATAAAGAGGATGCATTATGATTGATCGCGAGACGGTACAAAACGTAGCCAAACTCGCCAGGTTAGGACTGAGCGAGGAAGAGATCGATACTTTCGGAAGTCAACTTTCTGCGATTCTGGGACATATCCAGATTTTAGAGGAGGCCGATGTGAGCGGTGTTTCCCCCACAGCACATGCCTCACGCCTCACCAGCGTGATGCGTGAGGATGTTCCAGAACCGTCCTATCCACCAGAAGTATTGCTGGCAAATGCTCCTGACCAGGAAGATAACTACTTGAAGGTCAACGCGATCCTGGAGGAGGGTTAGATAGTAATGACAGAATTATATAAGTTAAGCATTCATGAAGCCGGCGAGCTCTTGCGCCAGCGCAAACTTTCTGCGGTCGAACTGACACAGGCCCATCTCGACCGCATCCGTGCAGTTGACCCCAAAGTAAAAGCTTTCACACTTGTCACCGATGAGCTCGCTCTGCAACAGGCTAGAGAGGCTGATAAGCGCTTTGCCAGTGGCGAAAATATCCATCCACTCACGGGCATTCCCATCGCGATTAAAGATGTTATCTGTACCAAAGACATTACTACAACCTGTGGCTCTCGCATGTTAGAGCACTTCAAGCCTCCCTTTAATGCTACGGTGATGGAACGCCTGAACGACGCAGGTATCGTCATGGTGGGCAAGACCAACATGGACGAATTCGCCATGGGCTCCTCCACCGAGCACTCGGCATTCTTTCCTACCAGCAATCCCTGGGATCTTGAGCGTATTCCAGGTGGCAGTAGTGGCGGATCGGCAGCTGCAGTGGCGGCAGGCATGGCCATGGGCTCCTATGGAAGCGATACGGGCGGCTCTATTCGCCAACCAGGCTCGTTATGCAACGTTGTCGGCTTTAAACCAACATATGGGCGCGTCTCACGTTATGGTCTTGTAGCCTTTGCGTCTTCGCTCGATCAGATTGGTCCCTTCGCACGCAGCGCTCGCGATGCTGCTACGTTGCTCCAGACTATCGCAGGCTATGATCACCGTGACTCCACCTGCTCACAAGAACCAGTGCAGGATTACATTAAAGGTCTGAGTGGCTCTATCAAGGGTATGCGGATCGGTGTGCCAGAGGAATACTGGGTTGAGGGCACGCAGCCGGGCGTGGTTAAGGCGGTACGCGAGAATATCGATCTCTTGCGCGAGATGGGCGCCGAGATTAGCCCGGTCTCTTTGCCGCATACAAAATATGGTATCGCGGCATACTACATTATTGCTCCTGCTGAGGCTAGCTCAAATCTCGCACGCTACGATGGTGTCAAATATGGCTATTCCTACCGCGATACGACCGATATGTGGGAATCGCTGGAGAAGACGCGCCAATATGGCTTTGGCCCTGAAGTGAAACGCCGCATTATGTTGGGCGCATATGCACTCTCAGCTGGCTACTACGATGCTTATTATAAGCGCGCAGAAAAAGTACGCACGCTAATTCGCAACGATTTCGAGCAAGCCTTTGAACATTTTGACGCTCTCGTAAGTCCTGCCGCGCCGACGGTAGCATTCAAGATTGGTGAGATCTCCGACCCCTACCAGATGTATCTGCAGGATGTCTTTACGATTCCCGCTAATCTGGCTGGTATCTGTGGCGTCTCCATTCCCGGCGGCTTCAGCGATGGCCTACCCGTCGGACTGCAACTTTTAGGCAACGCTTTCAAAGAAGATGTACTCCTGCGTATTGCCGATGCTTTTGAGCAGGTCACCGACTACCATACACGTTGGACCAGCGCTCTCTAGCACGTTCTCTGCTATAAAATTTTAAATCACTCATTTCGCTGTATTACCTCTCTAGAGAAAAGCATTATATATCTGGTGGTAATACAGCATTTAAAAAATTTATATGAAATAGGTATATGCTTTCATGAGACGCCGTATTATCGCTACAGCTATGCTCTTGCTGGCGCTCAGTCTTTTGATCTTCGCTTCGCTTCTTGAGTTCACTTCTCTGGGGCAGACACTGTTTGTCTCAACAGGTATTATTGTGCCAACGCCCACTCCTAAGCCCTTGCCAACACCGATCCCTACACCTACTCCGACCCCACAACCTATCCTGACAGTACAGGGACCACCTCCCCAGATCAATGCCAACGCGATCTATCTTATGGATACAGATACGGGTCATATATTGGACGAGATCAATGCAGAGAAGCCGCTACCAATGGCCAGTACAACGAAGATTATGACCGCCCTTATCGCTATTCAAACAGCCGATCTGGATCAATCGATACCAGTCAAACAGGATGCCGCTGATCGAGTCAATCGAGATGGTGGAAGCAGTGCTGGCTTAGTAGTCGGCGATACACTCCCACTAAAAGCTATGCTTTACGCGCTCCTGCTACCATCAGGCGATGACGCCGCTTATGCAATTGCAGATGATCTGGGAGGAACAAAAGATAATTTCGTGCAACGCATGAATCTCTTTGCATACCATCTGCATCTCTTCCAGACCCATTACAGCAATCCAGATGGTCTCACTCTGGATGACAATCTACAACACTACACAACCGCCCGCGACCTGGCAACGTTAACCCTCTACGCTCTACACATTCCACTCTTCGCGCAAATCGTACAAACGCAGCATTATACCTTCAACACGGCACAGCATACATATCAATGGAGCAACACAAATACACTCCTGGGCACATACAATGGGATGACAGGCGTCAAGACAGGACATACGGATGCAGCAGGCTACTGCCTGGTCTTTACTGCTACGCGCAACAATCACCATCTACTAGGGGTTATATTAGATAGCCCGGATGAACTACAACGTAATAAGGAAGCCTCGACGCTACTGGATTGGGGCTTTAGTCTGCCACTACGCTCCCCGCCACCAGATTAGCAATGATAAAACGGCAAAAACAAAGAGAGGTACCTTGAAATAGATGCCTCTCTTTGAACATACAGCGCTTATTTCTGGCTGAAAGCTGCATCGAAAGCGACATTGGACGGTGCGAAATCGGTTCGACGTACGAATGCAATTGCATCCTGCGCACCCCACTCACGATCCATACCAGAATCTTCCCACTCAATAGAGAGAGGGCCCTGGTAGCCAATGCGATTCAGAGAGCGGATAAGCGCCTCGAAATCGACATCTCCATGCCCAGGAGATACGAAATCCCACCCACGCTCCGCTTCGCCGAAGTTCAGGTGTGATGCAAGAATGCTCCTGCGCCCATTTAGTTTGCGTTTCGAGTCCTTAATATGGACATGATAAATACGATCAGCAAACTCTTCCACAAAGGCGGCTGAATCGAGAAACTGATGTGCAAAGTGGCTAGGATCAAAGTTAATCCCAAAGCCGGGGCGATTATTGATAGCATCAAGCGTCTTATGGGTCGTTACAAAGTCATAGGCGATCTCGGTCGGATGAACCTCCAGGCCAAACTTGACGCCCTCTTGCTCGAATACATCAATAATCGGGTTCCAACGCGTAGCAAAATCCTCGTATCCCTGCTCGATTGTCTTAAAATCATTCGGGGGGAAAGAGTAAAGCAGATGCCAGATACTCGAACCCGTAAAACCATTGACCTGGTGCACCCCAAATTTAGCGGCGGCACGGGCGATATCTTTCATCCGCTCAGCCGCACGTTTGCGCACACCCTCAGGCTCTCCATTGCCCCATACATCGGCTGGCAGAATGCCCTTATGCCGAGCATCGATTGGATCACAGACGGCCTGACCTACAAGGTGAGCGCCAATCGCATGGACCTTCAAATTATACTTATCGAGCAGAGCTTTGCGCTCATCAAGATATCTTGCATCGGTGAGCGCACGTTGCTCATCAAAATGCTCACTGGAACATGCTAATTCAAGACCGTCAAATCCCCACTTGCTCACTTTGGCGGCCAGTTCTTCAAGAGGTAGGTCAGCCCATTGACCGGTGAAAAGTGTTACAGGTCGTGCCATTACATCCCCCTTAGCAAAAACTTTTGTCGTACTGCCTTATCGTGCCTTTACCAGAGACAAAATCGTCGCTGGCTGTAATCAAATAATGTATGCATATACATATACAACGCTGTATTGAAGCACGCATTCAAGTATATCATATCACAGAACATCGCATCCGAACCGCTCCACTACACCTATGACACATTGTGCACACACCTGGTTCAAACAGACCGACATTTACTAGAGCGTGCTCCATCAATATTCAATTAGCAGGAAATAACTTGCGATTTCAAAAAAGTACTGGTAAGGTTACATTAAACATGATAGAATGGTCCCACTTACTAATACCATATAATTTGAATAGAGTATGATGCATGCGTTACGCAATTTTCACTGATATCCACGCAAATTTAGAGGCGCTAGAAGCTGTGCTCGCCAAAATAGACGAGCTGGCACAGGAGAAACAGGTTGACCAGATCTGGTTCCTGGGAGATCTAGTCGGTTATGGTCCAAATCCAAATGAATGTATTGCTAAACTTAGAGAACGCACTGATGTCATTATTGCTGGAAATCATGACTGGGCAGCCGTCGGAAAAATCGATTTAGAAGATTTTAGTGAAGCTGCACGTATCTCGGCAGAGTGGACAGCTGCTCAACTCACTGAGGAACACCGTACATTTTTAGCGGATTTACCTGAGCGTATTGACAAGGGCGACTTCTTGCTTGTTCATGGAAGCCCTTATGGCCCGCTCTGGGAATACCTTACCTCTGAAGTGTTGGCGGAGAGAAGTTTTCAACAATTTACGAACCGCTATTGCCTGGTCGGGCATACACATGTCCCAATTATCTTCTTTCAGCCAGATACAGTGGCAAATGCCCCCACGCGTCCACTGGCTGCGGAAGAGGCGCTCGAACTTCTTGACAGCTCATCAGCACAGCTCACAGCAAAATCTGACGTGCAGAACGATAATAAACCGTACACAGAAATTGCCGTCGATGAGGATGAGAAGACAGAGTCGATGCGTGTTGTTCGTTCAACAAAACATAAGAGCAATGGCACAGAACAAGCGGCAGCCAGCACCGATGTAGAAACAAAAGAAATTCAGACTTTTATCGTTGATACAGCTGATGCTGTTACAGAGCTCCATCAACAACTCGCTGATGACGCACCAGCAGAGGCATCACTCTCTCCAGCAGAGTCGAGGGCAAGCGATATGTCTGCAGACACTTCCAGCGACACAGCAATGCAGGCGATCGCGACCACCACAAAGACACAGGATGAGAGTACAGATGGACAAGAGAGCGAAGAAGAGTCCGTTGAGGAGATCACGCCCGAAGAGACCATCCAGGGTGCGGAAGAACGCCTGAATCAGGAGATAGAAGAGTTGCTCACGCTCCTGGGCCTGAGTCAGAGCATGATTGAAGTTACAAACGAGATGGTCGTTCCGCCAGATGGGACATGGCACGCTCAAAAGGATTACCGTGCTATAATTAACCCGGGCGGTGTAGGTCAGCCAAGAGATGGCGACCCTCGTGCCGCATTCATGATCTATGATACAGAGGACGGCGGCTTTACTTTCTACCGCGTTGCTTATGCAATCGAAAAAACACAAAAGAAGATTATCGAGGCTGGCCTGCCGCAGTATCTGGCAACACGCCTCGCCTATGGACGGTAACCAGATCTCTTCATGAAACTAATTATCGGCCTGGGAAATCCAGGCACTCAATACGAACGAACACGCCACAATGTCGGTTTCCGTGTTATGGATACGCTTGCGGCTAAATATGACTTGCGTTGGGAGCGGCGCAACCGTGCTCTGCTAGCTACTGGTACTATTGGCATAGAAAAAGTAGTTCTGGTCAAGCCTATTACCTTTATGAATAATAGCGGAGAGGCCGCAAGCGAGCTTGTTCACTGGTACAAAGTACAACCAGAGGAGATCCTGGTGGTCTATGATGACCTGGACCTCCCCGTTAGTCAGATCCGTTTGCGCCCTAAAGGCAGTGCGGGTGGGCATAATGGCCTGAGCAGTATCATTCATCACTTGCATACCGACCAGTTTCCACGCTTACGTGTCGGTATTGGGCGACCAACCAATCGGCATATGGATACGGTCGGCTACGTGCTTAGTCCAGCTACAGGCGATGAGGGTATCCTATTAGCGACAGCCGAGAGCAATGCGGTTGATGCAATTCCACTCATCTTGCAGCAAGGGATCGGTGCGGCAATGAATATACTCAATGCAGACCCAGAAGCTTTGAGAAAAGCCGAAGAGAAACGCCGCTTCCAACAAGAACGCAAAGAACAGGCCCGCCTGCGTAAACAAGAAGAGCAAGCAATGCTACAAAAGAATACTGATAACACGACGGACACAGACACTATCAGGGCCTAATCTTCTGATCCTCATACCTCTCAGTTCAATACTTTCCTCTTTACGGAAATAGTCAGTGCACCTGAATTGTTTAATAGTATAGAGGTTATTATGTTATAGCTTCTTGTACCTGTACGATATGTGCACCCAATGCACAAAACTCAGAGCGGCAACCAGAACATGCGGATTAGCATAAAGAGGTTCTCACTATTTAAAAAGTGCTACGATAGGTGCGAACATAGCAAGGAATAAGAATAAATAGAGAATCTCTGCCGTACCATCTAGACGCCAGTACAGTCGATACGGTATGATAAAAACGATAAGAAAAAGTGCAATGTTCACGCCACCTCCAGGTCCTTGTAAGCTCAGGTCATGTTCGTAGGGGTGCCGTTCATTGTGTCCGTTGGAGGGTGACGTGACATTACAGGGTTTACTTACAGTACTTACACAAAGGCCTGAATACCGCCGTCTGCGCGATAAGCTACAAAATTCAGAGGGTATTCCAGCACTAACAGGCATTACTGAGGCGGCACGTCCATTCGTGGTGGCAAGCCTTGCGATATCGCTCAAACAACCGCTTCTGCTCGTCGTAAGTGACGAGGCTGAAGCACTCCGAATAGTTGAGACAATCAAAGCGTTTGTGCCAAATCCGAGCGATGTCTTTTGCTTGCTTGATCGCAATGCTCTGCCCTATGAACGGCTGATTGGCGATATAGTAACGACACAACAACGTATGCAGACGCTGCTTGCGATGGTCGAACGAGAACGTACACCTCTCGTTGTTTGCTCCGCGCGTACGTTGACACAACTGGTTATCCCGCCACAAGAACTGTTCGCGTCCCTCTTCCGCTTGCAAACGGGACAAGAAATCGATTTAAATCTGATGTTGGAACATCTCTACAACCTTGGCTACGAACCAGTTACTGAGGTAGAAGAGCCAGGTCAATTCAGCCATCGTGGTGGCATCATCGATCTCTTCCCACCTGCAATGCTGCGCCCTGTGCGTATTGAGTTCTTCGGCGATGAGGTCGATTCTATTCGCACATTTGATCAGGAGACACAGCGCTCCCTCAATAAGATCGAATACTGCATTGTTGGCCCTTCACGTGAAGCATTGCCCGGACGCGGCCCGGTCGTCGCCCAGGAACTGGCACAATTGGATAGCAAGATTCTCCATTCAGATGCAGAGGAGCGCTGGAAACGTGATCTAGAACTTCTCCGTCAGCAACGCTCGTTTGAAGATATCGCCTTCTACCTACCTTATCTGCATGATAGAGCTACTGTTCTCGATTATCTACCACAAAACGGGTTGCTTATCCTTGATAATCCCGCGACAATCCAAAACCGTATCTTCGATCTTGATGTACAGGCGCAAGATATGAAACACCGCCTGGAGCGTGAGCGCGAAAAT
>Ga0302321_100001382_pt1 | contig 20783 bp, 16 predicted proteins | sample Fen_T0_1_FD_202505 | JGI IMG/M metagenome (GOLD analysis project Ga0302321, IMG submission 202505) | Peat permafrost microbial communities from Stordalen Mire near Abisko, Sweden - Fen_T0_1 | ecosystem: Environmental > Terrestrial > Soil > Wetlands > Permafrost | place: Sweden: Abisko...
TCCCGTAATCCTGCCTGGCGCGACCGATCTGGAATCTCTGTATTGCATCATTGAGCCTGAAAAAGAATTTGATCTTCTTCCCTGCAGAGTAATATAATCCAGCCATCCATGTGCTGCGGTTTCACCGTTGTTAAAAAAACTTAAATCATATACTGGAGATGCCGATGAGGGCTGAATTGACCCGGTTGAATCAGTGATCTGAGCGTAAGTTCCGGTATAATCAAAGAGATTTACTCCCTGAACCTGGATGCTTTGTTTGAGTGAATTTCCTTCATAAAATCTGAATATGGTGGGAACAGAAGCTCTCGCTGCAACCCTGATATTATATTTTACATTTTCGGAAGTTAAAAGTTCGGTAAACCCCGGGTCAATATGAACTGTCGAAATCTGCTGAAACCACTCTCTTCCTGATTTAATAAGGTTTTCATCATCCTGTTCATGAATGAATAATGCGTCTGATTCTGATGAAGTGTAATTTGCAGGTTGTGAAGGCTCGACAGCATCCATCATCTTTTTCCCCGGAGATGATCCTGATGTTATAAAATAAAATGCCGTATCAGAATAGTTGTGATGTAAATGATCATACCCGTTGGAGGCCGGATTAAAATTCCACCTTCCGGTCCCCTGTGCATAAAAGAGAATATAATCTCCATCATTAAAAATCCCGTCGCTTCCGGTAACGGTAAGTATCGACAGTTCTTTAAGATCATCCGGTTTAGGCTCATCATTATAATATGATAACTGTCCGAAATTGTTGCCGAAAATCCTTGGATTGGATGGATTCTCTAAACCAAGCTGTTTAAGTTTAGAAAAGTCGATTCTGTATATTCCGTCAGAGGTGACTGCAATTCTGAACCACAATTCTGAAGAAAGTTTAGAAGTCGTAGAATAACTATCTTTGAAATTCTGTGCATATAAATTAGCAGAAAAAAGCAGCAGCGGAATTGATATTTGAAAAAATCTTTTCATAGGTACGGACAAAGATAGAAATGTGCTTTTTGATTGCTAACTTATTTTGTTTTTTTGTAACGTATAATTTAATATAATAATAACGACATCATTTCGTTGATATTGCAGTAATTTTTAATATGTTGGGACGATTTCAAATAATTCTGTTATTCATCTTTTTTCTGCCCTTATATTGCTCTGGACAGGAGACTGATCCAGGGCCGGGTTACCAGTTCATGATGATGAGTAATCCTTCCCTTGCAGGCAGCAGCGGAGATGGAGAATTGAGGTTGTCATATAATAACTTTTATCCTGGTAACAATTATAACCTTCATTCTGTTTATTTTTCCTACGACTCATTTATTTCTAAACTTCACGGAGGGGCAGGAATATATATTGCCGACGATTATTTAGGTGGTATTATAAATGATATCAGAGGAGGCTTATCGTATGCATATTTTCTGCAGGCAACGAAGGATCTTTTTATTAATGCAGGACTTTCGGCTTCAGTTTATCACAGGGGCTTTAATTTTAACAATGCAATTTTGCCCGACATGATTGATCCGGTAGGAGGAGTTTCGGTACCATCATCTGAAACGCTTTCATCTTCAGGGGAAACAGTCTTTGACATTGGAGCCGGATTTCTTTTTATCACAGGTAAATTTTCGGGTGGCTTTTCGATAAGTCACCTTGCAGAACCCGACCTGTCAGCTTCCGGAAATTCTAATGAAAGATTAAAAAGGAAGCTTCTCGTTCATTTGTCGGCAGATCTCTATATTAGCAAAACACAGAATCTGAAAATCGATCCTCTTGCTTATTTTGAAGTGCAGAATGGATTTGTGAACGGAGGGATTGGGGCAGCAATAGAAAGCAAATATCTCTCAATTAATGCTGTCGTTTTAGGTGATAATGGGAAAAACCTGAATATTCAAACAGGGTTTTCTTTCAATACCGGCAGAATCTCCGTATATTACAATTACAGGTTTAATGCAGTATCGGGGAATAAATTATTGCCTTTCTCGCTTCTGCATCAGACAGGACTTGCATTCAGTTTAAATAATGTTGAAAAAAGAAATGCATTCAAAACAATAAATTTCCCTAAATTGTAGTTATATTTGATGAGTAAAAAGAGAGATTTAGTAAAATTTATTATATTTGGTGTTCTTAAATACCATAAAAATTAAGGAGTTATGTATAAATTCAGAGCCTTACCAGTTGTTTTAATCACTGTCTTGCTTTTTTCTTCCTGTATTTTTAAGAAAAAAGGGAAAGATAATGTTTCCACTTCAACAGGTTGGGAATATAATAATCCTGACAATGGCGGATTTGAAGTAGCTCTTGGTGCTGAGCAGAAAACGGGTCCAGGACTTGTGTTGATAGAAGGTGGCCGTTTTACAATGGGCCAGGTTCAGCAGGATGTTATGTTTGACTGGAATAACAAACCAAGAACAGTCACCGTGTCATCTTTTTATATGGATGAAACAGAGGTTAAAAATGTTGACTACCGGGAATATCTTTTCTGGCAGCGAAGGGTTTATAAGGATTATCCTGAAGTTTACAGAAGAGCTTTACCTGATACATTAGTCTGGAGAAGTCCGATGGGTTTTAATGATCCTTATGTTCAGTATTATTTCAGGCACCCTTCCTATAATAATTATCCGGTTGTTGGTGTCAGCTGGGTAAAAGCAAACGATTTTTGCATGTGGAGAACAGACAGGGTCAATGAACAGTTGCTTATCGACGAAGGAGAACTCAATCCTGATCCAAACCAGGCAAATGAAAAGAATTTTAATACAGAAGCATATCTTGCAGGCCAGTATGAAGGCGTTGTAAATCAATTGCGCCCGAGCCTTAATCCAAATCAGACAGAACGCCGAACAAACTTTGAAGACGGAGTTCTGCTTCCGAGCTACAGATTGCCAACTGAAGCCGAATGGGAATTTGCTGCATATGCACTCAGAGGCAATACCTTTGAAGAAAGGATCTATGAGAGAAGAATTTATCCGTGGGATGGTCATAACGTAAGAAACTCAAATAAGAAAAACAGAGGTGAGATGATGGCCAACTTTGTACGTGGCAGGGGTGACCTTATGGGAGTAGCCGGAAGCCTGAATGACAACGGAAGTATTACTGTCGATGTTAAATCGTATTGGCCAAACGACTACGGACTTTATTGCATGGCAGGAAATGTTAACGAATGGGTACAGGATGTTTACCGTCCTCTTACTTCAGAGGATGTAGATGGGTTTAACCCTTTCAGAGGTAATGTCTATACCGATCTGAAACGTGATGCCAATGGTTCAGTTGTTTCAAAAGATAAGCTTGGCCGTTTAATTATCGATACTGTTAAAGATGCAGATGTTGCAAACAGATATAATTATCAGAAAGGCGATTACAGAAACTACAGGGATGGCGACCTTCAGTCTGCTATACCTCAGGGAGGAGGAAGTGATTTTACAGCTGAGGATGGGAAAAAAGGCTCTCTCAGGATGTATGCACAGGAAACTGCCGCGGGCAGCAATGATTTTGTTACACTTATCAATGATAATGCACGCGTATATAAAGGAGGCTCATGGAAAGACAGAGCATACTGGCTCAATCCGTCCACGAGAAGATTCCTCGATCAGGAGGCCTGCCGTGATGATATTGGCTTCAGGTGTGCAATGATCAGGGTTGGCAGCCCTTCAGGTTTATAGAATCTGGTTCTCTGAAAATATTAGCCTCATTATACAAACATAATGAGGCATTTTTTTTGAAAGTATGAAAACAGAACAACTATTTAATCTTTTTAAGGAATCTAAAGGCGTTTCAACCGACTCAAGAACAGTCGGAAAAGACCAGATTTTCTTTGCTCTATGGGGCGAAAATTACAATGGAAATAAATTTGCCTCAGAAGCTCTGGCTATAGGGGCTAAATGCGCAATTATTGATGATCCTCTTTTTGAAAATGAAAACACCATCCTTGTCGATGACTGTCTCTTTGAGCTACAGGCTCTGGCTGCACGTGTAAGAAAAGAAATGAAAGTTCCCGTTCTGGCAATTACCGGGACTAATGGTAAAACTACCACTAAGGAATTACTTGCTGCTATCCTGTCAAAAAAGTTTAAAGTTCATTTTACAAAAGGAAACCTTAATAATCATATCGGAGTGCCACTAACAATTCTATCAGCACCAGCTGATTCAGAAATGTTGATTATTGAAATGGGGGCCAGCCATGTCGGCGAGATTCGAACATTATGCCTCATTGCAAAACCCGATTACGGAATCATTACAAACATCGGTACTGCACATATTGAAGGTTTCGGATCAATCGACGGGGTAATAAAGGCTAAAACAGAATTGTATGAACATCTGCGTAAAGTAAACGGAATTGCTCTTTATAACGACAAAGATCCATTGCTTTCTGAAAAGATATTCAAACTAATAAACAGGGCAGTCCCATTTTCAGATCCTACTGGAATGGAACTAATGGTTAATCAGGTTCATTCTGATCTTAATCTTGAAATATCAATAACATACCTTCATCATACATATGATTTAGGTACAAATCTTTTTGGCAGTTATAATCTCGAAAATGTAAAAGCAGCAGTAGCTACCGGCCTGTTCCTCGGGGTTGAAATAAAGGATATTGTTGAAGCAGTTGAAAAATACCAGCCGGCGAATAACAGGTCGCAGGTAAAGACAACAAAAAGCAATACCCTTGTTTGCGATTCATATAATGCCAATCCATCAAGTATGCATTTTGCCCTGGATTCATTTTCGACACTCAAGGCTGATCGGAAAGCTGTTATCCTTGGTGATATGCTGGAACTTGGAGATAAAAGTGAAGAGGAACATCTTAAGGTTTTGAAGGTAATTCAATCTGACTTTGCTGAAAAAGTATTTCTTGTTGGCCCCGTGTTTCAGAAGATATCCTCTGGATCACGATTCAAAACATTTCCCAATGTTGATAAACTCATTGATTTTCTTAAAGATGAGCCTTTAGCTGGAAATACAATCCTGATAAAAGGTTCAAGGGGATTAAGGCTTGAAAAAGTATATGATCTCCTTTAATAAATCATTTTATTTAGTATCCTCTCCGTCAAATTTTATATTTATTAACAATACCTCCGATCGGCTGCCCGACCTCACTCTTGGTCCCCATAATCCGTAACCTGAAGACACTATGAAATTTGTTTTACCTTTTTTCAGGTAACCATAGCTTAATTCGTAAATCATTTTAGTTACATAATTAAGAGGCCACATCTGACCGTTATGAGTATGTCCCGAAAGCTGAAGATCAATGCCATACTTAGCTGTTTCATTAAGATGGAATGGCTGGTGGTCAAGCAGAATGACTGGTTTTGTGGTATCAACTTTCTGCATAAGTTCACCCAGAGTCATTCTTTCTTTTCTGTAAAAACGGAATGAATCCCTGTCAATTCTTCCAATAAGTTGAATTCCACCCTCAAGAGTCACGACTTCATCCTTCAGAACTCTTATCCCTTTACTTTCAATATATGGTATTGTACGGTTTGCGCCTCCAATGAATTCGTGGTTTCCGGTAATTGCATACAGCCCATCAGTACATTCAGGCCAGGTAAAATACTGCAGAAGATCGCCTCTTAATACCGGACCAATCTCACCATCAACAATATCGCCAAGAAGTAATACAACATCCGGTTTCAAATCTTTAATAATGCCTGACATTTTTTTTAAGCTTCTTTTTCTTATGATACTCCCAAGATGAATGTCAGACACTGCTGCAATACGCAAGGTTTTTACTGATCCCGCCGATTTGTTTATTGTGATATTATATTCCCTGGTGACAGGTATTATAGCATTGATGAATCCTCCAATTATTAAAAGAGAAGATGATAAAACTATAATAATGAACGACCATTTCCGGAATTGTAAAATACTATCACCTCTTATAATTCCCGGTATTCTCAGTATCAATAATATTAAATCAGAAAGAAGGAAAAACAGGAAGCCATAAAGCATAAAAGCCAGCCAGAATCCTCCAATAATATTCAGGATATCGGTAATAACTGAGGAATGTTTTGATTCAAGGATTTTTGCAATAATAAAAAGTACGGCAAGCAAAAAAAATGTTATAGCATAGAGGAATTTATTGTTTTTCAGACAGGGGATTGCATTGTACCCTTTGTAGAATAAGTAAATATTTACCAGTGAGTAAATTGCAAGTACTATTGAAAAAAATACTATCATTTGATATTTCTTCATTTTAATTCAGTTTTACGATATCAGGCTCTTATAAGTTTTATTGCCTTTAACATAAAACTCAAAAACTATGCTCTTGTTCAAAATAAGTCCATCAAAATGTGTTACTTCCAGTTCTTTAACATCTTTTCTTTTTTCCCTGAGGCCATGTATAGCTTTGTAATAATCCATATGCGCTTTCCAAACGGCATTTACTGATCTGAAACTTCCCTTCATCAGAAAATAGATTGCTGCCAACCCGTCCAAAAGCCTTCTTATGAATAAGACAGAACGTAATTTATTGTCCGGAAGGTTTTTATATAGCAGGAAAAGGCTGTTTCTGAAGTTCAGGTAAGTCTTTAGAGGTGAACTATATGCAAGAGTGCCACCACCTACGTGGTAAATCACCGAATCGGGTACGAAGCAGACACGGTATCCGGCTTTATTGAAACGCCAGCAAAGGTCGATCTCTTCCATATGTGCCCAGAAATCGGCATCGAACCCACCGCATTTTTTCCATGCTTCGCTTCTTACTATCATACATGCCCCGCTTGACCAGAATACATTTATCTGGGAATCATACTGACCTGTATCTTTTTCAACTTTATTTATTATCCTTCCGCGACAGAAGGGATAACCATACTTGTCGATAAAGCAACCCGCTGCGCCGGCATGCTCGAACATATCTTTATGATAATATGAAAGTATTTTTGGCTGGCAGGATGCAACATCCTGATTGTTGTCCATTAAGCTGACAAGTGGCTGAAGCCATCTCTCAGTAACTTCAATATCTGAATTCAACAAGACGAAATATTTTGCATCAAGCTGATTCAGAGCCAGGTTATATCCTCCGGCAAAACCATAGTTTCTATCCAGCAATATTAGTTTAACCTGGCTGAAGTTTTCAGCAACCCATTCCGCCGATCCATCTGTGGACCCATTATCTGCAACGCAAACTAAAGTATCATTATCCGTTGAATTTTTAATAACTATCCCAAGGAACATTTTCAAAAAACCAAGACCATTCCAGTTTAATATTACAATTGCCGTTTTATTCATTTTCAACCGGCTTTTTATGTTTCCATCGGCGATGACTCCAAATCCAGTTCTCAGGTTTCTCTCTAATGATCTCTTCGAGTCTCCTGACGTGCCTTTCGGTTATTTCATCTTCAGAAAGTCCGGCAGTATGGTCAAATAGAAGCTCTATATCAAGATTGTAATAACCTCTTTTTATTTTCTGGACGTGGAAAAAGACAAGAGCCATATCGTATTTTGAAGCGATTTTTCCAGCTCCTGTAAACACTGCGGTATCCTGATTTAAAAAAGTTGTCCAGAATTTTATATCTCCCTTTGCAGGAATCTGATCAGAAATGAAAACAGATAGAGTATTAATGTGATTGATTTTATATTTTATTATTTCCCTTATTACCTGAGATGTCGGAGTCAGAACTATACCATATTCTGATCTGTGGTTATTAATAAAACTGTTGAAATACTTGTTTTGCAGAGGTTTAAAGATAATAATAGTTTTGTATTTCAGATAATAAGGAAGCAAAGTTGGCCATTCCCAGTTATTATAATGACCCATTACTGCAATAATATCTCTCTTCTCCTCTCTGAGCTTATCTATAATTTCAAGATTACTGTAAGTGAATCGTTTCCTTTGATTTGTCTTACTCATATGAGTAGACTTGAAAGTTTCAATAATCAGATCTGCAAGATGCCGGTAGAATTTTTTCTCTATTGTTTTACGTTCTTCTTCTGTTTTTTCGGGGAATGAGTTCTTAAGGTTATCTGCTACAACTTTCCTGCGGTATGATATGATATAGTAAAGCACAACGTAAAGAAGGTCAGAAAAAATATACAGAACCGGCAACGGTAAAAGAGTTATAATCCAGTTTATTCCGTAGAAGATATAATATCCTAATGCGGCCATCAAAGAAATGGATTTAATTTTTCATAAAATTACTTACTATTTCCAGGATTTCAGAAAAAACATTGTTGTTTGCAGCCAGAAATTCTTCTCCGGTAAGATTTTTCTCATTGCCTGAGAAATCGCTTGCCCGGCCTCCGGCTTCTCTGACAATAAGCATCCCTGCAGCAATATCCCAGTGATGAAGGCCATACTCATAAAATACCTCAAACCTGCCGCATGCGACATAAGCAAGATCGATTGCAGCAGACCCTAGTCGTCTGATACCATGAGTGTGTTTACACAGATGGGCAAGACATTTCATGTAGGAATCCATCCTTTCGAAATCATTGTAAGGGAATCCGGTGGCAACCAGACTGTCAGACAGTTTTTCCGCATCCGAAACATGAATTCTCGAACCATTAAGCCATGCTCCCCCACCTTTCCAGGCAGTAAATGTTTCATTGCCACTTACTTCAAAAACAACTCCTGCAATAACCTCGTCGAATTCCATCAGCGCAATACTGATTGCATAAGGATGAAACCCGTGTAGAAAATTAGTTGTTCCATCGAGTGGATCAATGACCCAGCAATATTTAAGGCCGGTTTTTTTTGATGTACCTTCCTCCGTGATAAATCCTGCTTCAGGAATAAGACGGCTTAGTTTTTCCACAAGCATTTTTTCCGAGCCCTTATCAACATAACTGACAAAATCGTTCAACCCTTTTTTTTCTGTTCTGCTTATATCAAATACCTTAGATTCCTTTAGAATAAAAGCACTTGCTTCGCGGGCAGCTTCTTCAATTTCCTTACAAATAAATTTTAGATCGATCATGGGTTATCCAATTAATTCTATGCTCATTTTCCCTGTCGGCGAAATATCATTAAGCCTTACTTTTCTGATCTTTCCTGCAAGTTTGGATTCCCATGGATACTCAACCCTTATATAATTTGATGTAAATCCGGTTATGAATCCTTCACTGAAGGTTTTTTCAAATAAAACATTTGAGATTTGACCAACATTCAATTTATTAAATATAACATTTTTCTTTTGAGAAAGTGCAATTAGTCTTTTACTCCTCCTCTCTTTGTCATTGTAGAGTACTTTTGCGGGAAGCCTTTCTGCGATTGTATCAGGTCTTTCTGAAAAAGTAAATACATGCAGATAGGAGAGAGGAATTTCCTCAAGGAAAGAATAAGTGTCTTCAAAATCAGAATCTGTTTCCCCCGGGAATCCAACTATCACATCAGCTCCTATTCCAGCCAGTGGCAGCTTGTCCAAAATCATTTTTACCCTGGAAGCGAAAACGTCTCTTGTGTATCTTCTTCTCATCAGCCCAAGGATTTTATCATTACCACTTTGCAAAGGAATATGAAAATGAGGGAGTATCTTGGAATTTAGCAAAGTCAGATCGATTAATTCATCAGTTAACAGGTTTGGTTCAATTGATGATATCCGGAACCTTTCTATACCCTCTACTCTGACCAGCTCTTTAAGCAGCCCGGCAAATGAATCTTGCGTCGATTTCCCAAAATCGCCAATATTGACCCCAGTTATTACGATTTCTTTTACACCGCGTTCTGCAATATGCTCTGCCTCGCGGATAATAGTAGAAATTTCAGGATTCCTGCTCCTTCCCCTGGCCATGGGAATTGTGCAGTAAGAACATCCATAGTCACAGCCATCCTGAATTTTAAGGAATGACCGGGTTCTGTCGCCCAGCGAAAATGAAGGGTTGAAACTATCGGTCGCAGCCAGATCAAAGGAATGGATCTCTGCTTTAGGTTTTTTATTAAGCCCAGTCAGATAATCAGAAATGTTAAACTTCTCATTAGTGCCAAGTACAAGATCTACTCCAGGAATGGAAGATATTTCCTGTGGTTTTAACTGTGCATAGCAGCCAACAACGGCTATAAATGCACCGGGAGAAAGAGTTATAAATTTCTTTATTGCCTGTCTGCATTTTTTATCTGCAGTATCGGTGACAGAACATGTATTAATTACATATATATCTGCTTTAGAGCTTGCAGGAACTCTTTCAAACTCATCATCAGGAAAAGATCTTGAAATAGTTGATGTTTCGGCAAAATTGAGTTTACAACCGAGAGTGTGAAATGCTACTTTCTTCTTATTAATAATCATTAAAATTGTTTTTCAAGCGACAATTGACAGAGAGCTAATTATCGCTGATATTATTTTTGTTTACTTAGAGTATTCAGGTATACATTTCTGAATTCTATATCCCTGCCTTCACTTTGCAAACATATTGATCCTTCAGAGAGGTTTACATTCGTTCCTTTGTTTTGCAGGACCCCGTTCACAGTTACCTCAATAGAATTCCCTTCACAGATGACCTCCATTGTATTCCATTCGCCAGTAGGTTTTTCAGAAGAAGCTGAGAGCTTTTTAATGAAAGGTTTCGATTTATCTGTCCTCTCACTCATGTCAGCTCCGTTCATACACACAAAGTCACCTGCATTTCCAGCCTGAAGCTGACATTCAACACATTTTAACCAGATAGTATCAGGTTTCTGTGCATGTACAAAAACTCCACTGTTTGTTGCTTCGGCAGGCCAGCGCCATTCGACATGAAGTTTGTAATCAGAATAGGATTCTTTCGTCCTCATATATCCGAATGGATTACCTGAGATATGGACGACTCCATTTTTTAAGGTGAAAACTGTTGCAGGATCAACTGATGGGTCTTTAAGTTTGAAGACCCAGTTATTAAGATCTTTTCCGTTAAACAATATTATTTTTTTGCCCTCCAAATCAGATTGGGCAACCATAATATTATGGATTGATAACATAGTAATAATAAGCAATGTAGCTAAGCGGATAGTTTTCGTTTTCATTTTGAGATTTTTCTAAATTTGTATTTTTTAGTTCTTTTCTACTATCTTTTTCACCCCCAGGGGACTTTATCAAGTGATTTCCCTCAGTGTATCTCTGTGCTTCCTATTCCTAAACCTCATCTTAACCTTAACCTTTACCTTAACCTTAACCTTAACCTTAACCTTAACCTTAACCTTAGAGTATTTTACTGGCAAGCTCTGCCAGGAAACTGCGTTCACCTTTGACAAGGTTTACATGAGCAAAAATATCCTGATCCTTCATTTTGTCTGAAAGATAGCTAAGACCGTTTGAAGCTGTGTCGAGATATGGAGAATCTATCTGTTCGATATCCCCGGTAAAGACCATTTTGGTACCTTCTCCGGCCCTGGTAATAATTGTCTTAATCTCATGCGGTGTAAGATTCTGAGCTTCATCAACAATGAAGAAGATACTTGAAAGACTCCTGCCTCTTATATATGCTAGTGGAGTTATTACCAGTTTATCTTCTTTCATCATATCATTTATCCTTAGAAACTCAGGACTCTGGTGACTGAATTTGTGCTTTATAACCGTGAGATTATCATAAAGAGGTTGCATATACGGATCCATTTTCTCTTTGACATCTCCAGGCAAAAATCCAAGATCACGATTAGCCAGCGGAACAATAGGCCGGGCAAGAAAGATCTGTTTGTATCTTTTGTGTTGTTGAAGGGCAGCTGCAAGAGCCAGTAGCGTTTTTCCTGTTCCTGCTTTTCCGGTTAATGAGACGAGCTGAATGTCGGGGTTTGAAAGAGCCTCGATTGCAAATGTCTGTTCAGCATTTCTTGGATCGATGCCGTAAGTAGTTTGTTTAATTACACGGCTGAGGGATTTATTTACAGGATTGTAATGAGCAAGAGCACTGGACCCATTATTTTTCATGATAAAGAACTGGTGTCCTGTCAGATTTGGTTCAAGATTGAATTCTCCGGAGCTTACACCTTCGGGGACTTCGTAGAGTTTACTGATTGACTCCTGATTAACTCCTTCCAGTATCCTGATTCCCTTGTAAAGATCATCTATATTGGCTACTTTATCATTTTCATAATCCTGGGCAATTATACCCAGCGACTTGGCCTTCATCCTGAGATTTATATCTTTGGTAATCAGTACGACTGTTTTATCCTTATTGGCATTGCAAACATAATCGGCAATTGCAAGGATCCTGTGATCGGCTGTTCTTTCCGGAAAAGACTGACTGACCTTTTCGGAGAAGTCCCTGCCTGTTTCTATATGCATATTCCCGAGATTTTCGCCAAGCGGGATATTTGAGGTAAGTAACATATCACCTGACAGTTTATCGAGCTCCCGAGTAAACTCACGTGCATGGAAGTTGATGAGATCATTACCCCGTTTGAATTTATCAAGTTCCTCCAGAACTACTATGGGGATGATAACATCATTTTCCTCAAAATTATAAATGCATTTATAATCGTGCAGTAAAACGTTAGTATCAATTATAAAGAGTTTCTTATTGTGTTTCCTTTTCATCGTTAATGATTTAATATCAATGGTTTACATCTAAACTGACGGACAAAATTATACCTGCAAAAATAACTATTTTAAGGTATAAATTGTAATGTAACTGTTAAGTTTGTTAATTTGCCGTGAAAAATTGATATTAATTGAAATGAGTTGAAATTAATTGTAAGAAAACAGACGTGTTGCTTATTGCGTGTAGTCTGACGCCCTTATTAATTGTTCAGTAACATTATAAGATGACATATTCGCAAGCCCTCGAATTTCTTTTCAGCCAGCTCCCTGCTTATCACAGGATTGGTAAAGCTGCTTACAGAAGTGACCTGAAAAATACAATTTTACTCGACAATTATTTCAAAAAACCTCATCTTAAATACCCCACAATTCATGTTGCCGGGACAAATGGCAAGGGATCGGTTTCTCACATGGTTGCCTCAGTTTTACAGGAAGCGGGGCATAAAACAGGATTATATACTTCACCACACCTAAAAGATTTCAGGGAAAGAATAAAAGTGAACGGAGAGATGATTTCTGAAGAGGATGTTGTAACATTTGTTACAAAACATAAGAGTATTATTGAGTCATTGAAGCCATCTTTTTTTGAAATGACGGTAGCTATGGCTTTTAATTACTTTGCTGAATGTAAAGTTGATATTGCAGTAATAGAGGTTGGCCTGGGCGGAAGGCTCGATTCGACAAATATTATAAATCCGGTCTTATCAGTTATCACAAACATAGGTCACGATCATATGGATCTGCTCGGAAATACAATTGAAAAGGTTGCCAGAGAAAAAGCAGGAATCATTAAAAGGAAAATCCCGGTCATTATTAGCGAATCTCAACCGGAAACAGAATATGTTTTTATAAGTAAAGCGAAAGAATGTGATTCTCCGATCTGGTTTGCTGATAAAAGTTATTCATGTGCTCTTGAAGAAAATGACAGTATTGGTGATGAAAGAAAATATCTGATAACTGAAATTTCGACAAATAGCCAGATTCAAGGTAAGATATTGCTGGGAGGTGATTACCAGTCAAAGAATATTCAGGCGGTTTACACTGTTTTTAAAGTGTTAAAAGATCAATTTAAGGTTTCGGAGAAAAATATTATCCATGGAATCAGGAGAGTTATTCTAAATACTGGTCTTTATGGTCGCTGGCAGATATTGAATACGGCTCCTTTAACTATTTGTGATACAGGACATAATAAAGAAGGCTTGGAGTATGTTCTGGATCAGATAAAGCGTATTCCAAAATCTGATTTACATATAATTCTGGGTTTTGTCAATGATAAAGATCTCGGATCAGTTTTAGCTCTTTTCCCGACAAATGCATTTTATTACTTCACCAAAGCATCAGTTCCAAGGGCGCTCAATGAAGAAATTCTTAAAGAGGAAGCCTTAAAATACGGGCTAAAAGGAAAGAGTTTTTCTGATGTTGCGACTGCACTCGATTATGCCAGAAAAATGGCAAAACAGACCGATCTGATTTTTATTGGCGGCAGTACTTTTGTAGTAGCTGAAGTAGTATAGGATATTCAAGTAAGGATATATTTTTTAGATTTGTAATTACTCAAAATATCTTTTTATGAGAGGCACATTCATGACTTTTATATGTATATGGTCCATTTCATCTCTTTCACTCACAGCTCAGACTGAAAAGAAGATAACCATTCTGCATACAAATGATCTTCATTCACGGCTTATCGGTTATTCACCCGAATCAGAATATTCGCCACTGACTGTGAATGATGACAAAACAGTGGGTGGTTTTGCAAGGATAGCGGCCATAATTAAAAATGAAAAGAAAAATAACCCGGGAACAACCCTGGTAATCGATGCAGGTGATTTTATGATGGGCACTCTTTTCCCAAGTCTTGAAAAAAAGACCGGATTTCAGCTTCGCCTGATGAAGGAGATGGGATACGATGTTGCCGGATTAGGGAATCATGAATACGAATTTGGTCCCGAATGGCTGGCTTCTGTGATAAGTATATCTGCTAAAAATGGAGAGATTCCCGCTTTACTTATCGGAAATGCAAAGTTTGATAAAAAGGATAATAGGGATGATGCTCTTGAAAAATTAGCTTCAGATAACATTCTCACCAGAAAGCTTATATTGATAAGAGATAGCATTAAAATTGGTTTTTTCTCAATACTTGGAAAAGATGCTGTCAAGGTGGCACCCAAAGCAGTTCCCGTCACATTTGAGAAACAAGCCTCTTTTGCCAGAAAAATGGTGAAGGAGCTTCGGACCGAAAAATGTGACATAATTATATGCATTTCTCATTCAGGAGTTACAAAGGAAAAGAATGGCGAATGGGGGGGAGAAGATGTTGAACTGGCAAGGTCAGTAAAAGGTATTGATCTTATAATCGGAGGTCATTCTCATACCAGACTGGATCAGCCGGTAATAGTAAACGGGATTCCAATTGTTCAGACCGGAGAATTCGGTAAGTATGTAGGATGCCTGTCATTATCATATTCACCGGGAAAGCTTAAAGTTGATACTTACAAACTTATCCCTGTCGATGATAAAATAGAAGGTGAAGAAAAAATAAACAGACTCATTGAAGAACAAAAAGAAAAGATTAATCTCGAAATACTTAAACCTCTGGGGATGGATTATGGAAAACCTGTTGTGGAAACAGATTTCAGACTTGAGGGGAATGATGTAGGAGATTATATTAATAGCAACATAGGGCCACTTATTGCCGATGCTATACGTTTTTATGTAAATAAACACAATAGCGAAGGCACAGATATCAGCATGGTGGCGGCCGGCATGATATTCGACAAAATACTGCCGGGAATACAGACTGCTCCGGATATATTCAGGGTAATGCCTCTGGGCTCGGGGAAAGATGAAGTTCCCGGTTATGCGCTTTCAAGATTGTTTGTAACCGGCCGGGAGTTAAAGAGCATACTTGAAATTTTGCAGGTAGCATTCAGATCTAAACCTGACGAATATTGCTATTATTCAGGGATGAGAGTTAAGTACGATCCTGAAAAAGGTTTGTTCAGGAAAATTAAAATGATTGATATAGTCCATAATGATGGAAGCATAGTAAATGTTGATTTTTCAAAAAAGAATAAGTCTCTCTATTCAATAACTGCAGATTCTTATATGCTTGAATTCATTGGCATTATAAAAAAAATGAGCTTTGGCCTTATAAACGTCGTTCCGAAAGATGCTGCAGGAAGGAAGATTAAGGACTTAAAAAACATGGTAATAGATATCGATGAGAAGAAAGATGGAGTTCAGGAGGGAAAGGAATGGCTTGCTCTTATCGAATTTCTAAACTCGATGAAGGATACTAACGGAAATGGAATACCAGACATAGATAAGAAATATGCTTCTCCCATTAAGTGCTTTTTTATTGAAAATGAAGCTAATAGATTAAAAAATTAAGATCACTTATCCTTAATCCAGGAAACATGATCATCAATCTGTTCAAAGTTGACCATGGCTATGGAGGCTGAACTGATGAAAGTATGTTTAAGAACCCATAGTACTGCTTCCTTGTAACTTGGCTCAATCCCTGCTGACGGGGAGTATTTTCCCCCCGAACAGGTTTTCATGGCAATTACTCCAATGCCTTTGGTACCAGCTTCAGTTAGAATTGAGATAAGTTTTGACTGATCCCATTCACTGTATTTTTTTGTTATTGAATGTTCAAAAGCACCCTTATGGTTAAAAGGTATCATTATTACATTATAAAACCTCTCTGTATTATTTCGTTCAGGAAGGTTCATATAACCATTATGCGTAGAAAAACCATGGGCTTTTATTAACCCTGAATTTTTCATATCTGCAAAGAACTTCATTGTTTCATGATGAAAAAGAAGGTTTTCATCAAGCGCTTCATGATAAAGCATTATATCGATATAGTTTGTGTTAAGCGCCTTCAGACTGGCTTCAAATTTCACAGACAGTGCATCTTTTATTTCTGCAGCTCCTTTTTTCCCTTTCCCTTTTGACGGCAACTCATTTTCTTCAAGCCTGATCTTTGACTGAATGACAACTTTGTCCCTGACTCCTGCAATTGCCCTGCCTACCAATTGCTCATTATGCCCGTTACCGTAAGCTCGTCCGGTATCGATAAAGTTAATCCCTTTTTCGAGGGCATATTTTATTAATGAAATATCATTAGTTCTCGGAGCCCCGAAACAGATGGGACTTACAATAATGCCAGAATCGCCTATACCTCTTAACCGGGGTACTGAAGGAATGAGCCTTGTAATGTTTTCTGATACAAGAGCTATTCCGGCGATCCCGGTTAATGCTTTGGTAACGAATTCTTTACGACTGATTTGTTTTGTACCCATAAGCTATATGGATTAACGACAGCGAATTAAGGAAATATTTTCATAAGTTTGCAGGCTAATGTTAAATTAATGGGAACAAGCATTTATTTCTGGATTGGATTCCATGTTTTTGTATTTTTAATGCTTGCACTTGATTTGGGAGTCTTCCATAAACACACGCATAAAATTCCTGTTAAAGAGGCAATTATATGGAGTTGTGTGTGGATATCACTTGCTCTCCTGTTTGATTTGTTTATCTATCTGGATAAAGATTTTGGCCGGATTAAAGCCCTCGAGTTCCTTACCGCTTATGTAATTGAATACTCTCTGAGTGTCGACAATATTTTTGTCTTTATTCTTATATTTTCATATTTTGCCGTAAATAGTCAATATCAGCATAAAATATTATTCTGGGGTATACTTGGAGCACTGATAATGAGGGGTATATTTATCATAACAGGCGTAGCACTTATCAACCGGTTTCATTGGATAGTTATAATATTTGGCGGTTTTCTTGTTTATACCGGAATAAGGATGCTAGTTAAGCAGGAAACTGAGGTTGACCCTGAGAAAAATACCGTGGTAAAATTCTTCAGAAGATTTCTTCCAGTAACCAAATCGCTGCACGGAGATAAATTATTTATCATTCATGACAGGAAGATGTTTGCGACGCCATTATTCCTTGTACTTCTGATAATTGAATCGTCTGACCTTCTGTTTGCTGTTGACAGCATCCCGGCTGTACTTGCGATTAGTAAAGACACATTCATCGTCTATACTTCCAACATATTTGCTATCCTTGGTTTGCGTTCACTTTATTTTGCCATTGCCGGAATAATGGGATATTTCCGTTTTCTGAAAGTTGGACTTGCATTTGTTCTCACCTTTGTCGGACTGAAAATGCTAGCCTCATTTTTCCATTTTGAGATATCAATTTATATATCTCTCGGAATAATTATTTTTATTCTTCTTATGTCAATTTTTGCTTCTGTGATTATTAAAAGAGAAGAATAATGATAACACAAAGAAAAAAGCCGCCTGTCGCATGGCCTTTATTGGTTCTTTTCTTAACTATTACAATCAGTGCAATTGTAATTGCTTTTATTTATTATAACTATCAGAAAAAGGCTATTCTGACTGAAAAACAACAAGAACTTTCTGCAATATCCTACCTTAAGATCAGACAGATCACTCAATGGAGACAAGAACGTATTGGTGATGGAAAGTTCCTCGGAGAAAATCTCTTATTGGTTAAAAAATTTGCTGAATTTCTTAAGAACCCCACAAAACAACCTTTGCGTAATGAAATTCAACAGAGTCTTAAATCACTTACTCAAACATTTGATTACAAAAGTGTTCTGCTCCTGGATACATTCGGTAATGTAAGAGTGGCTTTCCCAAATCAGGATACATTGATTGGTGACCATCTGAAACCATTATTGCCAGATATTATTGAACAGCGTCAAGTTGTTCTTACCGATCTGCACAAAGCCGATCTTGCAAGGTTCGTTCATCTCGATCTGATCATACCTCTTATTGATCGAAGTACGAATGATACTCTTGTTTTAGGAGTGCTGGCACTGAGGGTTGACCCACAGCAGAATCTGTATCCACTTATACAATCATGGCCTACTCCCAGTAAAACAGCAGAAACTCTTATAATAAGAAGGGATGGCAATGAAATTGTTTACCTGAATGAACTCCGGCACCTTAAGAATACTGAACTGATTCTGAAAAGACCTGTATCAGCGGAGAAGTTGCCGGCATCAATGGCATTGAAAAATTTAACCGGTACGATTAATGGAATAGACTACAGGAATGTTCCGGTTGTAGCGGCAATGAATAAGATTCCGGGAACTCCCTGGTATATGGTTGCAAAGATTGATCGGGAGGAGATATTGTCATCGCTGACCAGTCAGATAAAAATGATCATGATCATGCTTATTCTTGTCATTTTAACCTCAGGTTCATTTCTCGGTTTCCTGATACGGGATCAACGTCTTGAATTCTACCGGGAAAAATATGAAACTGAAGTGGAACGGCGAACACTTGTTAAACATTTCGACTATATATTAAAATTTGCAAATGATATTATATTATTAATAGATAAGGACTTAAATATTGTTGAGGCTAATGATCGCGCTCTCGACTACTATCAGTATACACGCAGTGAGTTCATTGGTATGAAACTTGAAAAGATCCGGGCACCGGAATCATTACCAAAGCTTCGGGAAAACCTTAATAATGTTGAGAAAAATGAGTCTGCAACATTTGAGACTCTTCATATACGGAAAGATAAAACAACATTCCCGGTTGAAATCAGTTCTCGTTTGGTAATGATTGAAGGATCAAAATATTATCAAACTATAGCCCGGGATATTACAGAGCGTAAAAGGGTTGAGAACACGCTTAGAGAAAGTGAAGACAGATTCAGGAAGATATTTGAGGAGAGTCCTTTTTCAATGTTGATGACTGGTAAAGATTTTGGTATAATCAGGGCAAATTCATCATTTTGCAATTTGATAGGTTACAATGAAGATGAACTAAAGTTATTCACATTCAGAAATTTTACACATCCCGATAATATCAGTACTGATGAGATTTCACTACTCAAACTTATTGCCGGCGAGATACCTGTTTATCTTACTGAAAAGAGGTATATAAGACATGACGGTTCTATAATATGGGGATCAACAACAGTGAGCATTGTCCGCGATAAAAATGAGGAAGTGCAGTTCTTCCTTGTCATGATTGAGAATATTACTTCAAGGAAAAAGGCTTCAGTTGAACTTGAGCATTATATTTCACTGTTAAAAGCTACATTTGAATCAACTGAGGATGGCCTTCTTGTCGTAGAGTCATCAGGGAAAATTGTTCAGTTCAACCAGAAATTCGTCGACATGTGGAACATTCCACCTGAATTGTTGATCGCGGGAGAAGATAATAATGCATTGGAATTTGTAAAAGGGCAGTTGATCAATCCGAATACTTTTTTTGAAAGTGTCAAACACCTGTATTCTGATGTTGAAGCAACAAGTTCTGATTTACTGGATTTTACAGATGGAAGGATTTTCGAAAGCTATTCCAGGCCACAGAAAATAGGAGGAAAAAGCGTAGGACGCGTCTGGAGTTTCCGTGATATTACCAAGCGAAAGCAGGCAGAGACGGATCTTATTGCAGCGAAGGAAAAGGCAGAGGAAAGCGATCGGTTAAAGACTGCATTTCTGCATAATGTTTCACATGAGATTCGCACTCCGATGAACGCAATTATCGGATTCTCAACACTTCTTAATGAACCTGATCTGACAGAAGGAGAAAGACATCAGTATATCGATATAATTTTCCAGAGCGGGAGCCAGCTGCTTTCGATAATAAATGACATTGTAGATATAGCAAATGTTGAGAGTGGTCAGGCAAAAATTAATCTGACAGAATTCGATCTTAATTCTGCGTTAAGAAGTCTCAATGAGCAGTTCATCATTATAGGGAAAGGGAATAATGTTTCAATAACTCTTAAAACGACATTAACTGATTTAGATTCTATGATTATTGCGGACCAGACGAAGCTTATACAGATACTTTCAAATTTAATAAATAATGCTATAAAGTTCACGAAAAACGGTCGTGTGGATTTTGGATATGTCCTGAAGGCTAAATTTCTTGAATTCTACGTAAAAGACACAGGAATCGGAATTCCAAAAGAGTATCATTCGCGGATATTTGACAGGTTTTTTCAGGTCGACAGCGCTGTTTCAAGGCAATACAGTGGTACCGGATTAGGACTTTCAATTTGTAAGGGATATGTTGAACTTATGGGCGGTACTATCTCAGTTGAATCAGAAACGGGTAAAGGAACGCTTTTTGTTTTTACAATTCCATATAAGCATCTTTGAGTCAGAAAACTAAATCGGTTCGAATACGACTTTCAGTCGGGATGCTCTGAACCAGATTTGATCAGCGTTTCTAACCTATCCCTGTTTTTCCATTTTTTAAGTTGGATTTCTCTTGCCATTGCATCCTTTTTATTGTCAAATGCCTCTTTATAAACGAGAATCCATGGTTT
>Ga0302321_100001383_pt1 | contig 20773 bp, 22 predicted proteins | sample Fen_T0_1_FD_202505 | JGI IMG/M metagenome (GOLD analysis project Ga0302321, IMG submission 202505) | Peat permafrost microbial communities from Stordalen Mire near Abisko, Sweden - Fen_T0_1 | ecosystem: Environmental > Terrestrial > Soil > Wetlands > Permafrost | place: Sweden: Abisko...
TTTCTTGGCCGCCATCGACATCGACAGCGCGCGCTTTTTCAGGGCCGCAATCAACGCATAGTCACCGGTCGGCATATTGAAGCTGTCGCGAATTGTCTTTTGTTTCTTTACCTTGGCGGCGACGCGGGAACTGCTCTTCTTCGCCTTCACCTTCGTCTTCGGCTTCGGCGCAGCGACCTTGGCCGCCTTCGGCGTTACCTTCCTGGCGACCGGCTTCTTGGTCGCAACTTTTCCGGGCGCAGCAGCGCTCTTTGCCTTGGTCGACTTCTTTGCGGGAACGACCGCGGGTGTTTTGATGTTTTTTGCCATTGAGGATCCATACGGAATCGGCGAAATAGCCGGCTAACAGTATATACCGTATATTCCATTCTTTACACACTCCCTCCGGCCGCTTGCATATCGACAAATGCACGGGGAACGTTCCACCCCGATTAACTTCCCGGAACGGCCTGGCCAGGGCGCCATTTGCGCACCTTAGGACGATTCTCCGCCAATCAGCGTCTCGGCGCCGGTCGTCAGATCCCTGAGCCATCGCCCGAATAATGTATCGAAGACGATCGCCTCGTGTTCGGCGATGGCGAGAATGCCGCCGCTGATCAGCTTCACGTCGATCAACTTGGAATTGAATCGGTGCGCGACCCAGTCCTGATCGCGCCGGCTCCACGCCCATACGGTGCGATCGCTCTTTACATACAATTTCAGCGGGTCCGCCGGCTCTTTGCTCGAGACGGTCTTGCCGACCGATGTGCCGCTACCGTCTGCGCCGGCATCGCCGCCCGATCCGCCGCTGCCGCTCGAGCCTCCCGCACCCCCGGCACCACCTGCACCGCCCGCGCCACCCGCCCCGCCATTGGGCTGTTGGCCCGGGCCGTTGCCGTTCGGCGGCGGCGGAGCGCCCTTGCCGTTCTTGATATCGTCGGCTTTCTGCTTAGCTTCCTGCAACTCCCGCTTCGCCGCCGCCAGCGCCGCATCGCGAATCGCATCCTGCATGGCAGCGATCTGCCCATCCAGGGCATGCTGCTGCGCCGGGGTGGCGCCGTATTCGGCGGCCTTCGCCAGCTTTTGCCGGATGCGGCCCAGTTCCTCTTCAATCTCGGCAATAGCCTGCAAATCGGGGCCGGCCGAAGCCGCCACCTGGGCCGGCTTTCCCTGCGCGATCGCGTTGGCTTCGTCGATCGCGACCTTTATCTCGCGTTTGGCTTCCTCAACCATCGCCTTTGCGATCGCCGTCTGCAACACCTTCATCTGCTCATCGAGCGCCGCAAGCGCATTGGCATCGGCGCCGTTTTCCTTGGCCTTGTTCTTCTTTTCCTCGATGACCTTGGATTCCTTTTCCAAGCCGGCAAGTCGTTTCGGTAACGCTGCGCTTTCATCCATGATCCATCCTCCTGAGGTCGTCGGCACGAGGTTTGCGACGGCGGGCCTGCCGGCCGCATTGGAATTTGTACTCCTGCATCGGCGCTTTGTAACCTACCCTGCCGGGTGGGAAGCGCCGGCATGAAAGTTGCTCATTGCATTTGGCCATGCGGGCTTCGGTACCCACTTCAAGACATGGCCGCAATCTTCGCGGTCCGGCGCCGCCGCCTATGCTCTATGCTGTCCGCGCTACCGACTGCGAGTCTTGCCCCGCACAAGGCAATATTCAGATCTCTCTGCCAATGGGGACCTTGACCGCACAATTGGCGGCAATGCCGGCAAGAGTCCGGCCGGCAAAGCGGCTGGGCAAGTCGTTTATGGAAAACTCGGCAAATTGCGGATATGCGTCGCCACGGCACTTTGCTATAGTCGGCCGCACATCTCGGGTTACCAGGGAGAGTTCAATATGGCGTACACCGCCGATCCGCGCGTTGACGCGTACATCGATGCCCTGCCCGACTGGCAGCAAGCAATCTGTCGCAGCGTGCGCGAGCTGGTCCATAGCGCAGACGCGGACGTGAATGAAACCATCAAGCGCACCCGCCAGCCGTATTTCGTCCTGCAGGGCAATATCTGCGCCGTGCTCGCCGCGAAGGATCACGTCAACATATTTCTCTACGATGGTGCGATAGTCCCTGATCCCGAAGGGATCATCACCAGCGGCCACGACAACAAGACCGCGCGTACCGTCGCCGTCCGGCAAGGTGAAAGCATCAACAAGCGCGCCCTCGCGGCAATATTCAAACAAATCATTGCCAACAACCGCGCCGGTGGCTGGCGCAAGCTGAAAAGTGCAACGAAAACGCACGCTTGACAACATACCGACCGGTTGGTATGTTCATAAACAAAGGAGTACGGCATGTCACTATCGAACGAGAAAACGGACGCAAGGACCAAGCTTTTGCAGGCCTCGCTGTCGGTGATCCGCGCCAAAGGTTACTCGGCGACATCCGTCGAAGAATTATGCGCGGCAGCTGGCGTCACCAAGGGTGCGTTTTTCCATCACTTCAAGAGCAAGGCCGAACTCGGCGTCGCTGCGGCAGACCACTGGTCGCAAATGACGGGCGACTTCTTTGCAGATGCGCCCTATCACCGTCGCGCCACTCCCCTCGAGCGGATCCTCAGCTATCTCGCGTTCCGCAAGGCCATTCTGCAGGGTGGCGTGCCCGCGTTCACCTGCCTTGTCGGCACCATGGTGCAGGAGACCTACGAGAGCGCGCCTGCCATCCGCGAAGCTTGCCAACGCAGCATCGTCGGCCACGCCGCAACGCTGGAAGCCGATATCGACGCGGCGATGCGCGAGCGGAGCATGACACCCGACTGGACGGCTAAGTCGCTTGCCCTGCACACCCAGGCCGTCATTCAGGGCGCCTTTATCCTCGCCAAGGCGACGGGCGGCGCGGCGATCGCGGCGGACAGCATCGATCACCTGATCCGCTATGTCGAGTTGCTGTTCTCGTCGGCCAAAATAACTCATGTCACGAAAAGAATTCAGCGCAAGGAGAAGTCCTCTTGAAAAAACTCTCCCCGATTTGCGGCGCGACGCCCGACGTCGCCATCCCGGCAGCGGGAGCCCGCCGATGATTCCGACCATTACCGCCTTTGAACGCTCGCCCGACGGCGGCAAGGGACTGGCGCGCGATACGCGCGTCCGCTGGGCGCTGGAAGAAGTGGAAAAATCCTACGAAGTTCGCCTGGTTTCGTTCACCGCGATGAAGGAACCCGCGCATCTGGCGCGGCATCCATTCGGACAGATTCCGACCTATGAAGAAGGCGATCTTGTCTTGTTCGAGTCGGGGGCGATCGTCCTGCATATTGCACAGAGCCATGCCGGCCTGCTGCCGATCGATGCGAATGCCCGGGCGCGCGCGATCACCTGGATGTTCGCGGCGCTCAATACGGTGGAGCCGGCCATCCTTGAACTCTCGACCGCCAGGCTTATGGAGAGCGACAAACCGTGGACCAAGGAACGCCTGCCGCTGGTTATGAATGGCGTCCGAGGCCGGTTGCGGCCGCTTGCCGTGCGCCTGGGCGATGCCGACTGGCTCGATGGCCCATTCAGCGCGGGCGACCTGATGATGGTTTCGGTGCTGCTCAGGCTGAGAGCATCGGGTTTGCTGGACGAATACCCGAACCTCGCCGCCTACGTCGCCCGCGGCGAAGCGCGGCCCGCCTACCGGCGCGCCTTCGCCGCGCAACGGGCGGTGAATGCCGGCATGGTAGCGGTCGGCTAACCCCCACGCGCGACGGCGACTCTTCGCCGTTTGTGGCTCATTCAGCGGGCTGTAGCGGGCCCAAAAGGTGCGCAGATCACCATTGGCCGAAGCCGGCGGCTACTCTCCCGGCATGAAGTTCGAATCCGCGCGTTAATAAACGGGTCAGGCGTCGGGCTTGCTGCACACCGCTTCGAGGTTGTGCCCGTCCGGGCCAATGACGAAGGCAGCATAGTAGTTCGCGTGGTACTGCGGACGCAGCCCGGGCGGACCGTTGTCCTTGCCGCCCGCCGCCAGCGCCGCCCGATAAAACTCATCGACCTGCCGGCGATTCTCCGCCACGAACGCAATGTGGAGATGCGACGGCTTCTCATCGGTCTGGAACAGGATTAGGGAAGTATTGCCGCCCCGTTGGTACATCTCGATACCGTAGGTCGGCACCCCTTCGGCGCCCGCAATGACACCCAGCGGTGCCAGCGCCTTCAGGAAAAACGCCTTGCTCGCTGCAAAATCGCTCACGCCGATTTTTACGTGGTCAAACATGGTTTCTCCCGAAATATGCGTTAGCCGTTACGTTGATGTCTTGCCAAGCAGAAATGCGATATCGCAAATCCCGCCGTAACCCAATCACTACACGATCCCAAAATCGAAAACCCACATGCCCCGCTTCCGCTTCAGCGATACATTCACCTCGCTTACATTGGCTGGAATCATATACATCGCGGCGTCGGAAAAAGCTTGCGCCATGCCCTCGCCTACCTGCGGCGCCTCGGCCACCACGAAGTAGAGGCTTTGGGAGCCATCGAAGGTCGTCGTCATGCCGCTATCGACGGCGGGCATGGTCAGGGCCGGAGCGTCGGCCATGTACCAGGTGCAGTCCAGCTGCAAGCCGGGGTCGGTGCGGTTGGTGAGGCCGTATTGGCGCGGCAACAGCCGGTCATGCGCGAGCGCATCGGGCCCAGGTGCCAGCTTCAACGCCTGACTGTCCGGATTGGTAGCCCAAAACAATTGGCCCGGCTGGACCGTTACCTTCTCCGAATTCACCGGTTTGCCGTCGGCGTCGCGGCCGGCCACGGCCACGGAAACCACATCGTTCATCTGAAAAGACTCAACCGCCCCCGCCGACGCCGTCAAGACCCTCCAGGCGAGTCCGGTGATATTGCGGCTGGGTGGCGGCGGCGCGAGGAAGACCAGCACGTTCTTGCCCTGCAATTCGTCGGGCTGCATATCGTAGTGCACGTTGAACAACACATTCATGGCATTCCCTTTGCGGTGTTGGACCCTGTCGGGCTTGTTATTGCTTCGCTGCCCATTCGAGCGCCTGCTGCCCATCGTCGAAGGTACGCATCTCGATGACCTTGCCGTTGCGGAAGGTAAAGACATCCGCCAGGCGCCCTTCGGTCCAATTCGTCTTGTTTTTCAGCCGCACCCGCACGTGCAGGAACGCAATTACCTTGTCGCCGGCAACAATGAACCGTTCCGGCTCGCAGGTTCCTTCCGCCCAGGTCCCGCGACCCGCCGACAGGTGCGCCCCCACTTCCGCCTGCCCGCGATAGGTGCCGGCCATCGGGAACCCCCACGGCTCTATGCGCACCACCTCGGGATCACAGAGTTCGAGGACAGCCGGGATGTCGTTGCGGTTGATGGCTGCGTAGACTTGTTTCAGCACTTCCGTTTCGGTCGCCATGTTTGGACTTTGGTCTATCGGCATGTCAGATCCGGGTTGAAACGGCAGGTTTACTCGGCGGTCGTACGGGAAAATCTCTTCGTTCGTACAGTTTACATTTCCACAGCCTACCAACGCTGGCGCCGCACGATGCGCTCGGCCGGGTCCAGCCATTTTGATTCGGGCAGCAGCTGTGCGCCCATCACCAGCGCCTGCACCACCTCGCCGTAGGATACCTGCTTGACGACGCCGGCTCGCGTGGTCTCGCGGCCGATGCGCGAAGAGCCGGCCATGGAGATGTTGCCGTCCGGCGCCATGTCACGCAACTCGCGCGCAACCGCCTTTCTCAGCATCGCCTTGAGTGCCGACAGCAGCTTGTCGTCGTCAAGCGCAACCATGTATCGCAAGGCCATCAGCGCGCCCACCATTTGGTAGCTGGCATCGAATCCCCCTGCTTCGGGGTTCTCGCCGTCATCGCGCTGGAGGGACAGCCCGTCGCGTGCCCAGCCGGCCGCCGTGGCGGCAAACTCGCGGTTGCCGGTCAGGCGGCCGCCGTGTCCGAAGGCAGCGGCAAGGATATAGCGCCGATGCGTATAGGGCAGATTGTGCAAGAGCGCACTTTTCGAAGCACCGGTATCGCGTTGCCAATCCAATCCGCGCGCCAGACCGGAGAGTCGCCGTTCATCGGCGGCGGACTTGTCGACCAGCAACGCGCGGCCGAGCGATTCCAGGAACAACGAAGTCGAGTGAAACGGGTCGCGGCTGCCGAACGAGCCGTCGCGCTTCTGTTGCCGCAGGCCCCAATCCAATATTTTCCAGCCCAGCGCCTTCCACTCGGCCTGGCCCGTCGCCGCGCCGCGCACCACCCACTCGGCGCCCTGTCGTTGCTCTTCGATGTACTGGAACCCGCTGCGATTGACGCCGGCGCGCCCCTGCGCATCGTACTGGTCGGACACCTTATGTTTGTACAAGCCGTTGGCGAGCAAGGGAGGTTTGATCAGGCCCGGCCAATCCATGTGCGTCGCGCCAGTCGATGATTCGGCAAACGCGCTGCCAACGGCTCCGAACTCGGAGAGCCCAAACGCCACACTGCACTTCAACAACGTTCTTCTCGTTGGCATTTGCATTCCCGGTTGGTGTGGCCTGGTGCTATTTCGAGAAACGCGCGGGTGTTTCGGCGGTTGACCCGCGCGCATCCAGGGATTCAACACCGGTTTCACATCGTTGCCGCGCAGGACGATGTCTTGCGCCATTTCTCTTGTATTCATCCGCCCTGTTTGCAGCCGGCGAAAAGTCACTTGGCTGGAAGCGTGCCGACAAACTTGGCCGCCAACGCAATCCACTTTTTCAGCGCAGGCCCTTTTGTGTGCGCAGCCTGCACCCTGACCCAGCCATGCATCGTTCGCGCACCCATTTTCATGATGCCGGCGCCGGGCATGCCGAGCGCGGCAGCTTCGGCCTCCCTGCCGACGCGAAACAGGCAGTGGTCCTTGCCGACAGTACAGAGCAGGTTGCCGTTCCACATCCAGCACTGCCCGCCCATCAGTCGCTTTTCCTCGATGCGATCGTAGCCGGCCAGGCCGGCACGCACTCGCTCGGCGAGCTTTTCGTCGAATGCCATCTTTTCTCCGTGCGGCGCAACCAAATTTTATGTGGCCAGGCGCCCTTTTCAGACTCTTGACGCAACAAATATCGCCTTACCCGCTTTGTCCCAATGAAAGAATTTTTGAAATCATGAAATCCCGACGCACGTCCCGCACTGTCACGCCAGGCCGTGGCGGACGCGGACAGGGTCGGCCGAAGCGTCGGCCGCGAGTTGGCCGCAGGAGTAACGGTTGGTTCGGGTCGTCATTTTGGGGCAAATGAATTTTGAGGCGCGTAGGGAAGCGAAGTGGAGCGTAATGGAATCAGACGTCATTTTCAAATCGAGAGCACGGAAAAAGATGTCTCCCAAAAATATTTCGGACGCCGACACACCCTTTCTCAATCCAAAGTAGCGCCCTGACGCGTCTGATGCAATAGAAAAGAAACGGGGAGCGGCGACAGGCTTCGCCGGATCCCAAACGAACCGCCCCGATCAACGCCTATACGCCAAGCGCCATGCACATCGACACCGCCAATGAATTGAACCGCAAATTTGCCCCCGGAATAACGATCCCCTTTGTAGTCGCATTCGTTTCGTTGCGGCACATTTTTCACGAACTTCACGAATTCGCGCACATGGCGGCCGGCCGATTGCTGTGCGGAATGTGGGGAAGCCGCGACTTCAACAATGTGGCGGCGATCGCGCCGCAATGCGTGAAAACGGGCACCATCGACCTGATGGTGGGTATCGCCGGCCCACTGTTCAATTACTGCGCCATATGGGCAGGCGCCCTGCTGATTCGCGCGGCAAGTACTTCGACCGGACGAGCCTGGGGCCTGACGCTGATTTTCGCCAGCCTGCCCTTCGCCCGTTTGTTCACCGCCGTGATCGGCGGCGGAGACGAGCTGGGGATCGCCCGAACCTACTTCGCCGACCCACTGATGGCGAGGATGGCAACAATTTCGGCCGTGGTCGCGATACTTGCCTATCCCCTATACGCGGCATTCCGGCTGCTGGCCGGCATGAAGCATGGCGTGCTGTATTTTCTGGGACTGCTCACTTTGCCGATGTTGCTGGAAGGCGCAGTGGTCCTGCATTTCTGCAATTACTTATTGAAGCTTGGCCTGGGCAGCGAGATCTGGCTGATGGGGTCGCCCGTCCTGGTCTCGATTCTCCTGGCGCTTGCCCTGATCGTGTTTGCGTTGTCTGCCGGAAACATTGCCCACTTGCTCGGCAAGGATCTGCCAATGGTGGGCGCGGGTGAGTTACTGATCGGCAACCGGAGCAGGATTCGCACGCAGTAGTTCAATTGGATTGGGGGGGGAATTCCACGCGCGCAATTCTCCGCTTCTCTGTGCGGTGGAGCACCCCTATACCGCCATCCCCCGCCGCAAACGTCTCTCGCAAGGCAACGTGATCCACCGCTCCAGCAACGCCGCCAATCCCACGCACAGGGCGATGCACGGCAGGTAGACCGTAAAGCCCCAGCGCAAGTCGACGCCGGTCGCGGTTGCGAACGTCGCGCGGTACCAGGCGACCAGCGTCAGCACGACGAACATGTGGCTGAGATAAATCTCATAGCTCAGGCGCCCCATGGCCGCGAGCCAGCCGAGGCCGCCCGGTGCCACGCCGTCGGCGCAGAGATTGCGGCAGCCCAATACCAACGCCGCCGCGGAAAAGATCAGCACCAGCATATTGCCGTGCGAAACCGCGCGCCAGATAAAATCACCGAACCCAAATACCGACAGCAGGCCGAAGAATCCCAGGATCAACAGCATCCGCGAAGTCTTTCGGTCCGGCGACGGCCAGTGCTTCGCCGCCATCGCGCTCAGCACGCCCAGCGCGATGGCAGCCATGCCGGGGAGATAGGCTTTTTCCTGCCAGACCTCGTTGCCGACGATGGCGCCCTTGGTGAACGGCAGCGAAAGTACCAACAAGGCCAGCACCGGCACCAGCACCCGCCGCGGAAGCCACAGGCATACCAGGGGAAACGCCAGGTAAAACACTTCCTCGATCGACAGCGACCACAGCACATCCCAAGAGGCCGGCAACCAGGTCGTCTGGCCCTCGTACCAGTTCAAATAGAGGCCCAGCGCCGACATCAGCGCGCCTGCCAGCGATTGCCCCGGCTTGTTGATCACGTAGCCCGGCGCGTCCAACAAATGCAGCGCCGCCAGCACCGCCAGCAGCACCAGCAACAGCGGCAGGATGCGGCTCGCGCGGCGCAGGTAGAAAGCGCGCCAGTCGAGTCTTTCCAGCGCGCCGTACTGGTTGAGTACGCGCGAAGCGATCAGGTAACCGGAAATCACGAAAAACACGAACACCGCCTCGTAGCCGTTGAAGCCCAGCGCATCGAGCAGGCGCTTGGGCAGGTAATCGTTGAGCAGGCTTTTCTTGAGCGGCAGGCGAAAGCTCAGCGTCAGATGATGAATCACGACCAGCAGGATCGACATCCCGCGCAGGCAGTCGATGCCCCAGTTTCGTTGCGATACGCGTATTGGCTGATCCGATGGCATGCGATGACTCAAGAAAGTTGCGGAACGAAACGAACAAAAAAACGCCGCCAAACGATAAAGCCGGCGGACAAGACGAGATTCTAGCCGAGGTCGGCACCAAGCCCGGAATGCAGACGGAATGCATCAACAGCGGCGGCGTCAATGTTTTCTCTATTTGATCAAGCCTGGCCATTTCCGGGTATTTCACCCCATTCGGGATGGGCCTTGCGAGCCTGAGGGTTTCGGCAATAATGCCCCGGCAAGGCGCAAGCCTGCATGCCTCACCGCAGACCGCGCGCGCATCGCATTCATTCCCCACAGGTGGGTTCGTTAGCGCACAGAGGCCACAGCGAGATTACCGGAGACTCGGTTTTTCATGGGAGACGCCAATATGAAACGCGCTGCAATCGTCCGCCAACGTCACCCTGCCTTGCGGGTAGTCTTGCTGGCCGGCTACTGCGCCTTGGCTGCGCTGGCAACATGTGCCGCGCTGCCCGCCCCGCCCACCCCGGAGACCGTCGGCGTAGGCCCCAACCCGACGCTGCCGGAACCACACACCAGTTTGCTGCCGACCATGCATATCGCCCCCGCCATCGGCTGGGCCACCGGCACTGCGCCGACGGCGGCGCCCGGACTGACGGTGCGCGCCTATGCCCGCCGACTGGATCACCCGCGCATGTTGCACGTGCTGCCCAACGGCGATGTGCTGGTCGCGGAAAGCAATGCGCCGGCCGAGCACGACGCCACCGGCGGCATCAAGGCGGCAGTGCAAAAATTGGTCATGAAGTCGGCCGGCGCCGGTGTGGCCAGCCCGGACCGCATCGTTTTGCTGCGCGGCATCGATGCCGATGGCGTCGCAAAAGTGCGCACGGTATTTCTGCAGGGGTTGCATTCGCCGTTCGGCATGGCCCTGATCGGCGATAACCTCTACGTTGCCAACACCGATGCGGTGCTGCGATTCCCGTATCACCGCGGCGACACGCAAATCACCACCCCGGGCGTGAAAGTGACCGACCTGCCCGCCGGCAAGATCAATCATCACTGGACCAAGGATCTTCTCACCAGCCGCGATGGCAAGCGCCTGTATGCCTCGGTCGGCTCGAACAGCAACGTGGGCGAAAACGGCATAGACAACGAAACCGGTCGCGCCGCCATCCTGGAAATCGATATTGCCAGCGGCCGCTCGCGCCCGTTCGCGTCGGGCATCCGCAACGCCAACGGTCTGTCCTGGCAGCCGCAAAGCGGCGCCCTGTGGGCTGTCGTCAACGAGCGCGACGAGCTCGGCGACGATCTGGTGCCGGACTACCTGACCTCGATCCGCGACGGCGCCTTTTACGGTTGGCCGTACAGCTATTTCGGGCAGCACATCGACAGCCGTGTCAAAACGCCGCGCCCCGATCTGGTCGCCAGCGCCATCGCTCCGGATTACGGGCTGGGTTCGCACGTGGCGCCGCTGGGCCTCGCGTTTTACGGCGGCGATCTATTGCCGGGTAAATATGCAGGCGGCGCGTTCGTCGGCGAGCACGGCTCCTGGAATCGCAAACCGCACAGCGGCTACAAGGTCGTGTTCGTTCCCTTCACCGATGGCCGCCCCGCAGGGCTGCCGCAGGATGTGCTCACCGGCTTTCTCAGCACTGATGGCAAGGCGCAAGGCCGGCCGGTCGGCGTTGCCATCGACGGCGCAGGCGCATTGCTGGTCGCGGACGACGTAGGCAATGTAATTTGGCGCGTGACGCCGGCTATCGCGTCGAAGTAAAGACTAAGCAAGAAACATCAGAGGCAAGTCTTGCAATCCTGGGGAGCGATTCCCGGAAACTTTCCATTTCACTGACGGAGACCTTCATGGCAATCGACAAGGCATTTTTCAACGAATGGCAGCCGCGCATGCTCGCGGTGCTGCGCATCGTGACGGCGTATCTGTTCATCGCCCGCGGCACCGCCAAGCTGTTCGGCGCACCGCACGTCGCCATGTACGACGGCCTGCAGCTGATGTCGCTGATGGGTCTGGCCGGCATTCTGGAAATCGGCGGCAGCGCCTTGCTGCTGATCGGCTTGTTTACCCGGCCGGCCGCCTTTGTGCTGTGCGGGTTCATGGCAGTGGCCTACTTCATGGCCCACGCCAGCCAGGGACACGCCTTGCTACCGATCCTGAATCAAGGCGAAGATGCGGTCCTGTTTTGCTTCATCTTCCTGTACCTGGTGTTCGCAGGGCCCGGTGCATGGAGCATGGATGGCGCGAGATCGTAAAGTGTTCAGGCTTGAATGGTTTTGAAATAATCAACCCCTGCCCGGGACCTGCCATCAGCGCGGGACGGCCGCCAGTATCGCCTTGAGAATCGCTTCGGACCGCCGTTGGCCATAGCTGCGACCATAGGCGCTCGACTGAATCGCCACGACGAGATCCAGCGATGGCACAACGTAGATTTTGTTGCCGCCATTGCCCGAGGCAAAAAACACCAGCACACTTTGCGCGCCGATCTGGTGTGTCCGGGAATACCAGAAGTAGCCATAGTCATCGGCATACGGGTCGCTCGCGGCGATAGCCACGCGCGGCCGCAGCATCTCCGCAATCCATTGTTCGCTGATGACCCGGCGGCCCTGGTACGCACCGCGATTCAAAACCATCTGTCCAATCTTGGCCAAGTCGCGCGCGGTGAGAAACAAGTTTCCCTGGCCCTTGGTGTGCCCCGCCACATCCTGCTGCCAGCGCCACGCGCCAATACCGAGCGGCCGGAACAGCACCTCGTCGGCAAATCCGTCCATTCGCCGACCAGCGGCCTTTTCGACCACCAAACCGGCCAGATAGGCCGTGAGGGAATTATATAAATAACGCGTACCGGGCTCGCCGCGCATCGGCACACCCAAGGCAAAGCCGACCGGGTCCCGGCTCTCGTCCAGGCGGTCCTCGTTGCCCGGAGCGGACGGCTCTTCGTCGTTCGCGTCCAGCCCGGAGCGCATGGTCAGCAGGTTCTCCAGGGTAACCGCGCCAAGCGGTGTCCCTTTCGCGTCCGGCAAATAGCGGCTCAGCGGATCGGCAACGCTCCGAATCCTGCCCCGGTCAACGGCCGCTCCCATCAGCAGCGCCGTAACGCTTTTGCCGGCGGAGCGGATATCGTGCAATGTCTCCTCGGCTTCGCCGTTGTAATAGCGCTCCCCGATAACCGTTCCGCCGCGGCGCACCACCACCGCCTTCAAATCGGGATGCTCATCGTGGTCCCAGCGTGCCAGCAATTGCTCCATCACCTGGCCCGCGCGAATCGCAACCGGAACCGAGGCCGCCGGAGGCGCCTCTCCATAGGCCAACGGCACACAGAGGAACAAGACTGCACTCCATTGCGACTTCATTCTTGGCATGTCACTTCTCGTCTGCAAAAAACAATTGCGTTCAAAGCGTCGGGTAAGGTCTGGAAATGTGGCCTCGCCATATGGCGAGGCCTGATGTCGATCTTGTCCGCGCAGGCTAACCCTGCGGCAAAACCCACTTCGCCATATCAGGGCGGACAGACGCCATCACCGGTTTGCCTTTGGCATTGGTGAGCGCCAGTTTTACCCGCAGCGGTTTGCTTATCTGCGCCGACCTCGCGACCGCTGCCCATTGAATATGGTTCAAGTGCAGCTTGATACGCCCAACCTGTTCCGTCGGCACCTTTCCATTGGTGGTCACCCAATTCAGATAGATGAACCGCTCGGCTTTCGGCCCGTGAGCAAACGGACCCAAAAAATTGACCGAGCCATCGGCGTTGCGCCGGGCTCGCAGGACAGGCTTGAGCACAATTCGCTTCGTAGCGGCCGATGCAACCTCCGTAATGGCGTCGTCGCGTTGAATGCCCAACGCCAAGGGGCCGTACTCCGCGCCCGGCAGCTCGATGCATTCGATCTCGATCGTGATTTCGTACTCTTCCGTTTTCACGGACGCCTCCATTACACGTCAGTAAAATTCAAGATGCCCAGCTCGAATGCTCTTGGGACATTCGACCCAGGTCCCTTGAATCAACTTTTATTGGCGCGGACACCCAGAAGCAAAACGGGGAAGCGCTTCGCGCTTCCCCACCATGAATTTATACCAGACAGGGGGGCTTGCGGCAAGACCAGGCGGCTGCGATAGCATCGCCGGCCTGTCGAATGGGCAGGAAACCGGAGCGACGCAATGAAGGACTTGCAAACGTACTACCACGGCACAAAAGCAGACTTGAAAACGGGAGACCCGATCGAACCGGGATTTGTCTCCAACTACGGCGGAAGGAAGCGGGCGAAATTTGTGTACCTCTCCGCTACGCTGGATGCGGCCATCTGGGGCGCGGAGTTGGCCGTCGGCGCGGGTCGCGGCAGGATCTACGTCGTCGAGCCCACCGCTCCCATCGAAGACGATCCCAACCTCACCAACAAAAAATTTCCCGGAAATCCTACCAGGTCATACCGCTCGCGCCATCCGTTTCGCGTCACCGGCGAGGTAACCGATTGGCAGGGACACCCGCCCGAGCGCCTCCGGGAAATGCACGATCGTCTCGAAATCCTCAAGCAACGCGGCATCGAGGCCATCGAAGATTGAGTACGTGTCGGCCTTTCGAGATGTCTAAGGGCCATGCAAACATAAGGGGCCAAACATTACGGCCCAGGCTCGAATGCTCTTTGAAATAGTCAACGCGGGTCCCTACTATCACACTTGTCATTCGCGTACTCAGCCGCTATTGGGGCAAGACAGAATCGATGCCTGATTTTCTTTTTCGTCTTGCGTGGCGATCGTGTTCTTATCGCTCAGCTTTCCGGAAACACGATTTGCAGCCTGCCCCTTCTTTTGTGACCCACACATGAACTTTGGGTGAACCGCCCAGCCGATCCCAAGCAGCGCCACAATCGCCAATGGAACTCCCCATTTGATTTTCATATTCTCGACTGGAATGATGTGATGGAACGGATTGATTGCGTCGTACAGGCGGCTCAGGCCTCAATCAGAGTTCATTCGCAAGTTCCGCTTCCAAATCCGTCGTGTCCAATTCAAACACGTGATTGTCGTAATCGAAGAAATAGAGCGCGGTATCCGCTCTGGCCAGGATAATTTCCCGACCCATTGCGCTGAGTTTTTCCGCGCATTTCTGAAGCGTGTCTTTTGAGACGGAGAACGCGATGTGGTCTCCGCTTCTGGGCCGTTCGACCGATGCCTTCACGAGCACAAACCAGGTTCTGCCCAGCTTGACGAACATTTCATCATGCCCGTCCGCATCGGTTCGCGACACCGGCTTGGCGGCAAACAGCTCCTGGAAAAGCGCAGCGGTTTTTTGCGGGTCCTGCACGACCAACGCGATGTGGCCTATTGCGTCAAGCATGGTGTTCCTCGGAAAAGAGCCAGGCAATGCCCGGGCAAGTCTACCAATTTTGCCTTCCTGCGCGTTGCATCGCGATGAATATCCGAGTCAGGGCCTGCGTAACAATTTTGCAATAAATGGTGTTTGAACCCCTCCATTCAAAATGGCCTCGCACTCAAAAAAACTTGCGCAATCGATCGGTTGCGCGTATATTTGCTACCGAATGGTTGCGCATCAATCGAATGGCAATCCAAAGGAAGCTGATGAGACGGGACATTTTTCAGGCCATCGCCGATCCCACCCGGCGCGCTATCGTCATGCTCTTGGCCGTGCAGGCGATGACGCCCAATGCCATGGCCGAGCATTTCGCCAGCAGCCGTCAGGCCGTTTCCAAGCACATCAAGATTCTGGTGGAGTGCGATCTGCTGGTGCAAAAGCCGCATGGGCGCGAGATTCAATACCATTTAAAGGCCGCCAAGATGCAAGAAATCGAAATATGGCTGGACCAATTCAAGGCACTGATGGGCAAGCGATTCAACCAGCTGGACGAGGTATTAACCCGATTGAAGGCGAGGAAAAAATGAACCTGGAAAATATTTTTACGTTCACGGTGGACAAGGACAACCTGGCGGTCAAAGTGGAGCGCGCCTTCGAGGCGCCGCTAGCACTAGTGTGGTCGGCGTGGACCGAAGCCGAACTCCTTAACGAATGGTGGGCGCCCAAACCCTTTCGGGCGGAAACCAAGTCGATGGATTTTTCGGAAGGCGGGCGATGGCTGTATGCCATGGTCAGCCCGGAAGGCCAGCGGCATTGGGGCGTGAAGGAATTCACCCAAATCCTCCCTCGGCAAAGCTTCACCTACCGGAGTTACTTCTGCGATGAAAATGGAACGGTGAACCCGGCCACCACCGGATCGACCTGGGTCAATTCCTTCGTCGAGGCCCAGGGCATCACCCTGGTCACAAACGATATCCGCTGCGACTCGCTTGCGCATCTGGAAGCGCAAATCAAAATGGGCTTCAAGGAAGGCTATACCGCGTGCCTGGGCAATCTGGACGAGTTGCTGGCGCGCGTGCAGCAAAACGGAAAATGACACCCGGAAGAAGTATCGGAGATCGGAGCGAGGCATCCCGGCCCATTTGCCTATAGCGGGGCCGGGTATTCAGCGCGACTGTTGTTACAATTTTACGTAACAACTTTTTGAGCAACCACGATGCCCCCATCGTTATCGCCGACAGCGGCCTCGTTCGATTCCACGCAGCGCAGGTATCTCGTTGGCATTGTCGCAGTCACGGTTTCAGTATTGGCCCTTGTCATCGTCGACCTGGCAACCGGTGGCCGCCCCGATCCGCCGGCGCTGCGTGCCGCATCGGCGCTACTCGATGGTCCCTGGCGCTTCCATCCCGGCGATGACCCGCGCTGGGCCGACGCCAACACCGATGACAGCGATTGGGCAACCATCGACCTGACCGCCCCGCCCGGCAGCCACGATGGCGACGTGGGTTTGCCCGACTACGTAAGCGGCTGGTCGGCGCATGGCTTTGCCGGCCTCAGTGGCTACGCCTGGTACCGGCGCGCGGTAACGGTGCCGGCCGGAAGCGCGTCGTGGGATATCCTCGGGCCCACCCTGGTCGACGACGGCTACGAACTCTACTGGAACGGCAAACTACTTGGCGGCTCGGGCAGGCTCAGCGCGGAGCCGCGCCTCGTCGGCACGCGCCCGATGAAATTCTCCCTGCCTGCCGATGCGGCAGGCACGCGCGGCGTGCTCTCGGTGCGCACTTTCATGCGCCAGAGGTCTGCACCCGGCGCCGATGAGGGCGGCATGCACAGCCCCCCGATACTGGCACCGCAGCCGGCGAGCGATGCACTCCACAGCGCGCAATGGCAGCGAACCATCGCCGGATACATCGTCGATGCGGTCGAGCCGCTGGCCATGCTTGCCGTCATCGGCCTGGCGTTCGCTTGCCGGTCCCGCAGCACGCGAAAAGGTTTCCTGCTTTTTGCCGGCATCGCCCTCGCCCTCACTGCGGCCCGGCGCGCGAACAACGCGATTACCTCGTGGACCGATCTGCAAGACCTCGCCACCTATGCCTTGCTCGCGAAGGTGATGTGGATACCCACGTTTGCCGCGTGGGCGATGGCGTGGAATCGCTGGCCTGCGCGCCCGTGGCGAAGCATCGACGTGTTGGCCGTGGTGTTTGCGGTGGGCGCGCTCGTTGGCGTCGTATCGCATTCGACGAGCGTCGCCACCGCCAGCCGGCTCGGCTTGCTCGCGTTGTTTGTATTGATCGTCGCGCGAATTGTCCGCAGCGGTCCCCTGCGCACACTCGCTCTTATTACGTTAGCCGCGTGGATGGCCACCATGTTCGGCGGCGAATTGCTCGACCCGCTCGGCGTGCCGGGCATCTGGTTTCCGTTCGGCATCGGCGTATCGCGTGCGCAATACCTGTACGTCCTCGCCATTCCGCTGGTAGCGATCTTAATGGTACGAACATTGAGGGGAGCTTCCGAGGGAACATCGGCGTCGCCCGCCGGGTGATCTTGAAATAGTCAACCTTGGCCCCTTCCGTGCGCGCGAAGTCTCTACCGCTGCACCGGCGCGTTCGATATAGGCCAAGTTCCGACCTAAATCGACACGATACTACAAGCTCTTCCACCCAGAGGAGCAAGAATGAAAATCCTGACAGCCACGTGCCTTTCGCTAGCGGCATTCGCTATGACTTGCGCAACTGCCGCCACGCCCGCACCCGCCGGCGAAGATGTAAGCGGCCTGCACGATTTCGATTTCCAGGTGGGCGATTGGCGCGTGCATCACCGCGTCAAGCGCGACAGCGATTGGCTGGAATTCGACGGCACCTGCAGCAATCGCCGCCTGATGGAAGGCCGCGCCAATGTGGAAGACCACCGTTTCGAAAAAGCTTCCGGCGTAACGTACGGCGTCGCCGTGCGTACCTACGACCCTAAAACCGCGCAATGGGCCATCTGGTGGTTCGACAGCCGCGATCCGCACGGCGTCATCGATCCACCGGTAAAAGGAAAATTCGAAAACGGTGTCGGCACGTTTTATTCCGACTACACCAGCAACGGCAAACCCATGCGGGTGCGCTATACCTGGTCGCATATCACGGCCAATTCGGCGCATTGGGACCAGGCGGTTTCGGCCGATGCGGGCAAGACCTGGGACACAAACTGGACGATGGAGTTTCGCCGCGTCCGCTGAATCAAATACAGATTATTGGTGTCCGCAAATTAATTGGAGTCAGACACCATTTTAAAAATCGACAATACAACAAATGGTGCCTGCCCCCCGTTTACCCGCTCCGACCCCGAGCGTTTACCCCGACCCCGAATATTTACCAGATGTTCTTACGGGCGAAAAAACAGTCCCTGCGAAGCAAGGCTGGTGCGAATGTCACGGGCAATGGTGGCGTGGCCAGCGATATCCGGATGAAAGGCAGAAGCAAGGCGGCAAACCGATTCCCCACGCGGTGGTGGCGTGATGCCGCCCGGATTGATTGCCGCTGCGCAGTCGGCCCGCCGGGCTGTCGCCACCGGGTCAACCGCCACGACGACTTCCGGGATAGTCGCCGTGGTGCATCCCAAACCCCAGGTCTGGCTGGCCGGGGCGAATGCCGCTGTTGTCGCATTGAAGGTGGTGGGAACAAACACATACCGGGCGCGGCCGCGCTGAGGCGTAGCGTCGATCGCGGCGATGGAAGTTGAGAGAATGGCATTCGATGTTGCACGAAACGAGGTAGCCCGTTCCGGCAGGCAATATTCTCCTCCTATGAAACAAGCGGCAGCGAGCGGATCAATCGCCGTCGTAAACGAGGCCGGAATCGTAAAACCCGGGCAGGCCGGCAATGCGGGCGGCGGCGGTAAGCCCGGCGGGGGCGTACAAGCTGGCGAGGGAATCGGCGGCAGCGGCGGCACTCCCAGGCAACCGAGCCCATTGGTCGGCACGGAACTTCGCGAAACAATCTGGTGATAACCAAAATGGGCGATCACCGCGGTCGGGAAAACCGCCTTGATATCCGGAACTGACAGGCGCATATCGCATGCGGCCGTTACCGCTGACGTCAAGGTGGCCGGGTTATTCAAGCCGCCCGAACCCAGCAAAATGGCAATGGGCCCGATATCGTTGATACACCCATCCATGAACACATAATCAAACCGGGGGCCGGCGTCGAAACTGACGGGAACCGTTATTGCACCTGCGGGCGCCGGGCTGGTGCAAAAATAGCGTGGGGTCGTCCTGGCATTCGCGGCGCTCGGCAATAGCACTTGGCAACTCATTTTCGCCAGATCCTGCGCCTGGCAGGAAATGAAGCTGCGGGAAGGTACCTCGCCGTTGCCTGCGCCAGTGGCCTGCGGATTGAGGCCAAACGCACAGCCCGTCGTTCCGCTGATGGTCGCCGGCGTGGTGGCGCTGGCCCTCAAGCTCGCCGCCGAATGCGCCTTGACAATTACGCGTGGCGCGCCAACGCTAGTCCCGTGTGTTACCGGGCTGGACGGCGCCAATGTGACGGACGTTGCGAGCAGGCTGAAATACTTGCCGGGTGTCGGCACTCCCTGCCCCCACGAAATCGAATCGCCGATGACCCCGATCATCGGCGGGCTGGGCACAATAGTAATCCTGGTAAATGCACTTACCTGCGCGTCCAGCACATTGCGCGTGGCAGCTAACAATTTGCCCCCCTGCGCACCCACCAGGGAGGTCGGCAACAGGATCGAGGCGTCGTAGTCGACCAGGGTATTGTCCGGCGACATCATTTCGCCGTTTTCCACCTGACCGATACCCGTGATCCGGCAAGTGACCCACCAAACCGGTGTGCCGCTCCGCAGCTTTGCATTGATGTCTTCCCGAAACGAGGCGGGCAAGTCATTGGTGCCCGTCTGCGCCTGCGCGTCGTTCTTCATACGCAGGTAGTCCGGCGCAAGATCGCATGGACCATTCGACACGAAGACCACCGGGACATTCGCCCCTCCGGCGCTCCAACTGAGCGTGATATTGCGCAGATTGGCGACCTGGTAGTGCAGCGTAAACGCGTAGTAGAGATTTCTCGAATCGTTGGGCGCGCCCACAACGCGCAAGGGCGAGTCGACCTCATAGGTGTCGGTAGCGGTGTCCAGGGGATAGATCATGCCGGTCATCACCGTGCCGGCGGGTGCTCCCAGCAAGTTGGCGGTTGGCCGGGCCGTTAGCATCGGCGGCAGCGGCGCGGTTTGGCTAATGGGTGTGGACGGGCAGCCTGTCAGGAGTGCCAGCAAACCGATAACGGACAGCGATCCGAGTAGATTTTTTTTCATGGTTCCTCCTGTTCGCGACGGGTGTCGACCCACTTTTCATGGGCAAATACCAGAAGCCGACTGATCCCGACTACCCCGAAAGTACTCGCCTGTTCGGCATTTGTCTCCTACCTGCATGGGTGGGAAACGGATGACGGATGTAATGGAGCGATCAAAAAGGGCAAGGCCTGACTAGTTTTGAAATAGTCATCCCTGGCCCCTTAAATTGCGAAAATGAAAAACCGGCCCCTATTTTTTTCTTAATCCTACTGATGCCCGCCTGAAGGACCGGCGCCATTGCTACCAATCCCCGCTGCCCGGCCCGCCCTTGAAAGGTCCCGCCAGGTCCGGCGTGATCCAGCCGCCGTAAAATCCGCCGGCTTGGGGTGTGACCGGCGCGCCGCCCACGCGGCAGTCGAGATGGTGCGCGTAGAACGCCACGCAGTCGGCCAGCGCCTCCGCACCCGGCAGGGGCTGCGGGTAGCTCCATGCGACGAGTTCGAGGCGGCGCGCGCCATCGTCCAGATGCCAGTACTGCGCCGGGCCCTTCCACTCGCAAAACGAGCCACCACCGGCGGGCTGCAGCAACTCGCGATGGACATCAGCAAGCGGCAGGTAAAACGTGGGGGGATGGGCGGTTTCCCGCACTGCCCAGGCGCCGCAGGTGCGCGCCACTTCGATTTCGCCCCAGCGCACAACGATCTCGCGCGCATCGCGCACCAGTTCAGGCGGGCGCGGGAAGTCCCACACAGAGACCTGCCCCGGCGCGGGGGGTTCGGCGAACGGCGGGCGTTCGTTGCCCC
>Ga0302321_100001384_pt1 | contig 20761 bp, 19 predicted proteins | sample Fen_T0_1_FD_202505 | JGI IMG/M metagenome (GOLD analysis project Ga0302321, IMG submission 202505) | Peat permafrost microbial communities from Stordalen Mire near Abisko, Sweden - Fen_T0_1 | ecosystem: Environmental > Terrestrial > Soil > Wetlands > Permafrost | place: Sweden: Abisko...
TTGCGAGGTACCAACACCAACCAGCACGCCTAAAATGCCGCCGAGCAAACTAAGGACGACGGCCTCAATCAGAAACTGCGTGAGGATGTCGCGGCCATGGGCACCGATGGCAAGACGGATACCGATTTCTCGGGTACGCTCGGTGACGCTCACCAACATAATATTCATAATTCCGATACCACCGACGAGAAGTGAAACCCCGGCAATGGCACCGAGCAGGAGGGTCATTGTGCGGGTCGTGGCGGTGGCGGCATTGGCGATTTCTTCCTGACCGCGGATCGTAAAATCGTCGTCGCGACCGCCTTCGAGGCGATGCCGCTGGCGGAGCAGATCGGCCATGTCGGTCTGGATGCGACTGGCGACTTCGGCCGACTCAGCCTGAACGTTTATCATATTAATATTGGTTCGTTTCGAAACGCGTTTCATCGCGCTGGTGTACGGGATCACAACTACGTCATCTTGATCCGTGCCCATCACGGAAAGTCCTTTCGATGTGAGGACACCAAGAATCTTGAACGGAATGTTGCGGATGCGAATCGTCTGGCCGATCGGGTCTTCGGTGGGGAAAAGCTGAGTGATGATCGTTTTGCCCACAATGCAGACTTTGCCGGCGCCGCGGATATCTTGATCGGTGAACATTGCGCCGCTGGTCAGCGCCCAGTCGCGGATGGTCAGGTAATCCGGGCTCTCGCCGAGAATGGTGGTGCCCCAGTTGAGGCCGTTGGCGAGCACTTGCTGGCGGTCGCGAACTTCGGCGCTGACCGCGGCGACACCGCGAACTTCGCGTTCGATTGCGACGGCATCGTCAACCGTGAGCGTGCCGGCTCCACCCCAACCACTGCGCACGCCCCCCGTCGAAAAATTGCCGGAGAAAATCAGGATCACGTTTTGCCCGAGGCTGGCGATCTGCCCCTCGACCTGGGCTTTCGCGCCGTTGCCGATGCTGACCATGGCGATAACGGCGCTGACGCCGATGATAATGCCGAGCGCCGTGAGGACGGAGCGGAGCTTGTTGCGCCGTAGGGCGCGTAAAGCAATGAGCGAGGTGGCAGCGATTCTCATGATGAAGCTCCGATCAGCTTGGCGGCGGCTTCGGCGTCATTCAGTTTCTTCAATTCTTCGACGGCGATCAGGCGTGGATTGACCTGGACGTCGCTCACGACGCGCCCGTCCCGCAGGATGAGGTTGCGCTTGCAGAAGCGGGCGATGTCGAGTTCGTGCGTAACCATCAGAATGGTGATGCCTTGTTCGTTGAGCTTTTGGAAAACGCCCATGACCTCGACGGAGGTGCGGCTGTCGAGATTGCCGGTGGGTTCGTCGGCGAGCAGCACCTGCGGATTGTTGACCAGGGCGCGGGCAATGGCGACGCGTTGTTGTTGTCCGCCTGAAAGCTGGTTGGGTAGGTGATCGGCCCGGTTGGCGAGGCCGACGATCTCGAGCGCCTGCATCGCCCGGTCGCGCATGTCGTGGGCGGTCACGCGTTGCTTGGTGTAAAGCATCGGTAGTTCCACATTCTCCAGGGCGGTGGTGCGGGCGAGCAGATTGAACCCTTGAAAGACGAAACCTAGCTTCTGGTTGCGAATGTCGGCGCGTTCGTTGCGATCGAGGTCCGACACATCAACCCCGTCGAGCAGATAGCGACCCTGCGAAGGACGGTCGAGACAACCGAGGACATTCATCAAGGTGGATTTGCCCGAGCCCGAAGCGCCCATGAGCGCGACGAACTCGCCTTTTTGGATGTCGATGGTGACGCCGCGGACGGCGTGAACCGAGATCTCCGTGCCATTGCCGTAGATCTTGTGGATATCCTCTAGTTTGACCACAGGGGGAGTCATGGCGCAGTTTAGAAACGACGCGGTCCGCCTGGGCCACTGGACCCGCCAAAGGGATTGCTGGCGGGGGCGTTGGCGCTGCCCTTATTGGCGACGCTGATGCCGGTTACGATGACATCACCTTCCTTCAATCCGTCGATGGCCTCCGTGGCGATGCCGTCGGTAATCCCGAGTTTGACGCTGACCGCTTGGAGTTGCGGTGCATTTGGATCGGTGCCCACGAGTTTGTAAACGGTGCGTGTGACCGGAATGCCGGCGGGGGTGGCGTTGCGATTGCCGCCGCCGCCGAAGCGGCTGAAGTCGATTTCGATGCCACGCGTCCTGGCGAGATCCTCGGCTTTTTGCCTCATCTCCGGAGACATCGGCCCGCTGCCGCGCTGGAAACCGACCTCTTGCATGATTCCCCATATTGCTTTGCGCCGTTCGTCGTCAGAAAGCGGTTTGGCGACGGGTGCGGCGGCCGCGGTTGCGCCATCGGCGGCAACGACGGGAAGGACCTTGATGCTTTCGGGAATGCGAACGCGTAATGCGCCATTGGATACTTTGAGCGTCGCATCACGACGGGCAACCACGATAGAAACATTAGCGGTCATGCCTGGTTTTAGTTTTAGATCTTCATTTGAAACATCGATGATCGTGGAATAGACGACGACGTTTTGGGAAGTTTTCGGTGAATTGCGTATTTGGGACACACTCCCGCGGAATTGGCGGCCAGGGAAGGCGTCCACCGTGAAATTAACCGTCTGGCCGAGATTGACATTGCCGATGTCGGCTTCGGAGACGTCGGCGTTGATCTGCATGCGAGTGAGATCATTGACGATAATGAACAGAGTGGGCGCGCTGAGACTTGCGGCGACGGTGTTGCCGACGTCGACCTGCCGGGAGATCACGGTGCCGTCGATGGGCGAATAGATCGTGCAACGGGCAAGGTTCACCTGCGCATTGTCCAGCATCGCGGTCTGGATTTTTACCTGGGCTTCCGCCTGCTGCAACAAAGCTTCGGCGGTGTCGAGGTCCGACTGGGTCACCAAATTTTGTTGGGAAAGCTTTTGCGTGCGCTCCGTATTCACCTTCACCAGATTGTAGTTGGCTTTGGCGTTCGCCAACTGGCCCTCGGCTTGGAGTGCGGAAGCTTTATAGGTCGACGGGTCGAGCTCGGCCAGGAGCTGGCCTTTCTTCACCGGCGAATTCCAGTCAACGTACAGTTTTTGAATAATGCCGGAAATCTGGCTGCTGACATTGACGTTGAGCACGGCTTCGAGGCCGCCGGTAGCGGTTACGGTTTGCACGAGTTCGCCGCGGGCGATTGTGACGGTGGAAATCTCGGGTGGTTTTTCTGAACCTTTAGTCCAGTAGAAATAACCGGCCGCGACTGCGGCGACCACAAGCCCAAGGATGATTAAGCCACCGAAGCTGCGTTTCTTTGCCATATAGAGATTGGAGAGGAAATAGGTTTACCTGAGCGAAGCAACCGGCGCCTTGCCGCAGGCGTAACGCACGGAGTTGGATTCGTTTTGGAAATCAGGCGGACGCAGTGACGTCAAACTTCAGTCCAAGTAACCGCGCGTTTGGCCTTTCTCGCGGCGGGCCTGGATGGTGCGTGGCGTCGTCCCGTTTTTTAGGTTGTGTGAGGAACGTGTCTTAATCTTCATCGGCGTCGGCAATGGATTCTGCCTTCCTGCATTTCGCAGGTAAACCGCCCGGCTCGCGCTGGTGCTGATGACTCCTACTGCGAACCAACGCACTAGGAATTCATATGTCTCTTTATCTCTGGATAACACTTGGCAGCGCCCTCGGTGGACTCGCTCGCTTCATCCTGTCTGGCTTCGTCGCCCATCACGTCGGCGAAACCTTTCCTTGGGGAACATTAATTGTGAATGTCTCGGGCTCGTTTATCATCGGGTTCTTCTCCACCCTGACCGATCCTGACGGGCGTTTCTTGGTCGGCGGCACGACCCGGCAATTTGTGACGACGGGGCTGCTCGGCGGCTTCACCACGTATTCGTCCTTCAGTCTGCAAACGCTCTCGCTGGCCCGAGACGGTGAATGGTTTCGTGCCGGGGCTAACGCGACTGCGACCTTCGTTGTCTGTTTCATGGCCGTGTGGCTTGGCTACGTGTGCGCCGCCTGGCTTAACTCCTTGAAAGGATCCTGATCATGCAACTGCCCACTGAATCCGTTTTGCTTCGCATCTTCATCGGCGAGTCAGACCGCCATGCCGGCTTGCCGCTGTACGAAGCCCTTGTGCTCAAGGCCCGCGAAGCCGGTCTGGCCGGTGCAACGGTGCTGCGCAGTCCGATGGGGTTTGGCGCTGCCAGCCGGTTGCATACCACGAAGATTCTACGCCTTTCCTCCGACCTGCCGATGATCGTCGAGATCGTGGATGAGGAGACGAAGATCGACGCGTTCCTGCCCGTGCTCGACCGGATGATGGGTGGAGGACTGGTCACGCTCGAAAAGGTTCGCGTGCTGCACTATCGCCACCAAAACGGCGCGTCCCCGACGGAGGGTGCGAGGCAATGAGGCGGCTTTTCGACTATCGAGAACACCTCGGCAGCATCGCGCAACTTCTGCGCTGCACCCTGCTGGTCATTCCTGTGGGGATAATGGCTGGTTCGGCCAGTGCATTGTTCCTCTGGTCGCTTGACCAGGTCACCGAACTGCGTTGGGCGCACGGCTGGCTGGTCTTTCTATTGCCCGTGGCGGGATTGGCGGTCGGCTGGATTTATCACCGCGTTGGCCAGTCCGCCGAGGGTGGCAATAATCTCATCCTCGACCAGATTCACAAGCCGGGTGGTGGCGTACCGAGGCGCATGGCGCCACTGATCCTCGTGTGCACGCTGGTGACGCATCTCTTCGGCGGTTCCGCCGGGCGCGAAGGCACGGCGGTGCAGATGGGCGGAAGCCTGGCCAGTCTTTACGGGCGGCTCTGTCGCTTCGGAGAGGAGAATATGCGCGTGCTGCTGATGGCCGGCGTGGCGGCAGGCTTTGGCTCGGTTTTTGGCACGCCATTGACGGGAGCGATATTTGCCATGGAAGTCCTGGTGATTGGCCGCATGCAGTACGAGGCGCTCATCCCAGTGTTGGTGGCGAGCGTGGTGGGCGACGTGACGTGTTCTGCGTGGGGCGTGCATCACAGCATCTACCACATTGCGATTGCTGATGGTGCCGGGATGCACGCTGCCTTTGAAGGACGGCTCGTGGCGTTGACGGTTCTGGCGGCGATGGCGTTCGGACTGACAAGCCGGCTGTTTGCCGAACTGACGCACTGGCTACAAAAGAGTCTCAAGCTTTGGGTTCCGTCCTCGCCCTTTCGGGCCGCGCTCGGCGGCGGTGTCGTGATTGCGCTGATGTATCTGGCCGGCACGCGCGATTACCTCGGGCTTGGCGTTCATGCACCGGCCACCGGCGGCGTGACGATCCTTTCGGCCTTCACCGCGGGCGGGGCGCAACCGTGGAGTTGGGCGTGGAAACTTATTTTCACTGCGGTGACGCTGGCGGCGGGTTTCAAGGGAGGGGAAGTGACACCACTCTTTTTTATCGGCGCGGCGCTGGGAAATACGCTGGCCGGGCTGTTGGGAGCGCCGGTCGATCTTTTTGCGGGCCTCGGTTTCATTGCAGTCTTTGCCGGCGCCACCAACACGCCGCTCGCCTGTACGGTCATGGGGATCGAACTCTTCGGCGCACACTACACCGTGTATTTTGCCGTGGCTTGTTTTGTCGCCTACTATTTCAGCGGCCATTCCGGCATCTACTCGGCGCAACGCATTGGGCTGGGCAAGCGGCCTCAGACCAACCTGTCGCCAGACCTGTCACTCCGCGAAGTACGTGAAATAGAGCGGTCCGACCCTGAACCCTGAGGTTCAGGATTCGCGTTGCTCTCGGGCGAACGCTTGCTTCAACGCTTCGGCAACGTTGGGCGGGACGAAGTTCGAAACGTCACCGCCGTAGCGCGCCACTTGCTTCACGAGATTGGAACTCGTGTAGCTGTAAGATTCGTTCGGCATGACGAAGATCGTTTCGATCTCGGCTTTCAGGTGCCGGTTCATCAGCGCCATGTTGAACTCGAACTCGAAGTCGGACAGCGCGCGCAGCCCGCGGATGATCGCGATCGCTTTTTGCTCGATCGCGAAATCTACCAGCAGTCCGTCGAAACTCGTGAGCGAGACATTGGGGAACTGCGCAAGGTTGGGCCTTACGATTTCAAGCCGTTGGGCGGTCGTGAAGAGCGGGCCTTTGCCGGGATTGTCGGCAATCGCGACCGTCACACGGTCAAACAGGCGGGTGGCGCGTCCGAGGACATCGAGATGCCCGTAGGTAATTGGGTCAAAAGTGCCGGGATAAATGCAATGGCTCATCAGTAAAGAAAGGATTCTTGCCCGCGCGGGGATTCTCGGTCGTGATCGCGCGTCCAGTTGGAAGATTGCGAACACGATTCACAATTCGACCGACGAAGACGAGTAAGTTTTCACACTGACCAACCACGGCCATGAACCTGCCCAACCTGATCACGCTCTCGCGGATACCGACGATGTTTGTCATCGTGTGGTTGATGTATTGCTCGTGGTGGGGCGCGGCGACGCTGGCGTTCTGGCTCTTTATTGCCTCAGCGATCGGCGACTGGCTCGACGGCTACCTCGCGCGGAAGAGGAATCTCGTTTCCAATTTCGGGAAATACATGGACGCACTTTCTGACAAGGTGCTCATCCTCGGGATCATGGTGACATTTGTGGAGATGGATAATTCGAAGCTCTTTCTCGTGATGGTTCTGCTTACGCTGTGTCGGGAATTTTTGGTGAGCGGCATGCGAATGATCGCCGCGACCAAGGGCGTGGTGGTGTCAGCCGAACGAGGCGGTAAGACTAAAACCGTGATGCAACTCATCGCAGTCGGTTTTCTGTTATTTGTACCGGCAATGGAAAACGACTGGGCCAATTTTCTGCCCTTCTCGATCAGCAATTACGGTGAAGTGCTCTACAAAGCCGGCCTGGTGATTTTTATCGTGGCAACCGCTTTGACGGTAAGCTCTGGTGTGAGCTACGGGCTGAAGTATCGCCGGGTGTTTGACGATTCTGGGAAATGAGATTGCGCCAACCCATCTGGCCGCGGTTTCTGCCGACGAGAATCGTGCTTGCGATTGCGCGAGTCGGAGCGTGCGGGCGCATGCGGCGGGCGCCGGGCACCTGGGGTTCGCTCGCCGGCCTGGTTTACCAGCTGCTCATCTTTCACTATCAGTCCTGGCTCACGGTTGTGCTTTTCAGCCTGATCGCGATCTGGTTTGCCGTGGGCATCTGTGGTGAGGCGGAATTTCGCCTCGGCAAGCGTGATCCCGGGGAAATCGTGCTCGATGAATTTGTAGTGATGCCGCTGTGCTTTATTGGCTGGCCGATGATTGCGGCCGTGTTGCCCGGCTGGGCTGCGCCGTGGTTGGTCTACGTCGCGGCTTTTGCGCTCTTCCGGCTCTTCGACATCACCAAGCCTCTGGGCATCACCAAACTTCAAGATCTGCCCGGTGGCTGGGGCGTGGTTTTCGACGATGTTGCGGCGGCGCTGGCGGCCTGCGGCACCCTGCACGTCGCGGCGGCGGCGTGGCTATATTTTCATCGCTGATAATTGGCCCAAGCGACCGGGTAAAAACGGTGCTGAGATTACGCCCGCGGGTCGTGTCGATCTGGATACAAACCCGGAGGTCATTTCCGTTTAAGGCTCCAGTTTGGATTTAAACCTCTGAGTGAATAAATATGAGACTCAGGAACACTTGAACGAACCGTAAGCCACCAACTTTATTGTCACTCCCCCTTCCGTTCCAGAGTCCCAGCGTTCCAGATTCAATGCGCCTCCTGCCAAGCGATCGGCAATGCTCATTCGATGGCAATTTCTTGGTTGGCCGAGACGGGAGCCGCTTTTCAACCGGAAAGAATTAGCGTGAACAAACGTCCTTTAGCCGTTCAATTTTCAGCATTCCTTTTCTCCATGCCAAAAATGCTCTGTGTGTACTGCGCGTCCAGCGACCGGCTCGATCCAAAATATCCCCAAGCCGCTGCGGCGGTCGGGCGCGAGATGGTGCGACGCGGTTGGGATCTTGTTTATGGCGGAGGCAATGTTGGTTTGATGGGCGCGCTGGCTCGTGCCGTGAAAACTTCAGGCGGTCGCGTCGTCGGCGTAATCCCGGAATTTATGAAGGCGAAAGAGCTGGCTTTTCTTGAGGCCGACGAGATGCACTCCGTCGTGACGATGCGCGAACGGAAGCTCATGATGGAGACGCGGGCCGACGCTTTTCTGGCGCTGCCCGGTGGTTGGGGCACGCTGGAGGAGATCATGGAAATCCTCACGTTGCGCCAGCTGGACGTGCTGCGAAAGCCGGTGATATTCTTCAATCAGGATGGCTTCTACGACGAGCTGTTGCGTTTCTTCGACCGCATGATCGGCGAGTCTTTCAACAAGCCGTCCAATCTAAAACTATTCAGTGTCGCCAAAACGGTTGTGGAGGTATTCGACCAACTGGAAAACGGTGCCGTCGCCGCTGAAACAAAATGGTTCGTGACGAAATGAGTCCGGATCAATCAGGGTCACAGAGTATACAGAGCTCGGACACAGAGAGCGCTAAGAGCGCAAGGTCTGCCGTGTCTTTCCCGCGATCGACCCCGGTCATCAGTCGACGGGTTTTCTCTGTGACCTCAACGTCCGAGCTCCGTATCCTCTGTGGCAAAATTCTGAATGTCTTATGAACGGCTCACGCGAACTCGTTTTGACACTCTTAAGGGCGCACGCGGCCAAACCACTCGATGCCCATGAAGCGGCGATGGCGGCCGGCATGATCCAGTTCGTTGAGCGACACGTGGACTGCGCGGAACGTTCGCTGCAGTTCGGGCATTTGACCGGCTCAGCCTGGATCGTGGATCGCGAAAGAAAGCGCACGCTGCTCACGCATCACCGGAAACTTAACAAATGGCTTCAGCTGGGCGGACATGCCGATGGTGAGCTGAATCCGCTGGCGGTGGCGCTCCGCGAGGCCCGCGAAGAATCGGGGCTCAAAAAATTACGCGTGGTTGATGAGGTCGTGTTCGACATCGATCGACATTTGATCCCGGCACGGAAAACCGAACCAGATCATTGGCACTACGACATTCGCTTCATGATCGAGGCCGATCCGGCCGAGCCAATTGTCGCGTCGGACGAGTCGCACGATTTGGCGTGGATCGAGATCGCGCGCATGGCCGAGTACAACGGCGAGGAATCAATGTTGCGCATGGCGCGCAAGACGCTCGCGCCTCCGCTGGCTTGACGGAGAACGCGGAATTCCTTCTCTCAACACATTGCCGCTCAAGTTAGTGGCCTTAATTCCCGCCACCTGAGCTTTTCCCTTTTATGAAAAGTCTACCCACATTGTTCCTTTGCACCGTTGTCGTTTCTTTTAGCGCTTTCATCCCGTTATTCGCGGAGCCCTCGTTCAAGACGCCGGTGAGTTACGAGGAAGCGGACAAGCGCGCCGCGGAGGTTTTGGCCAAGCTATCGGTGGACGATAAGCTTCAGCTGATCAGCGGTCACAATAGTTTTTTCATCAAAGGATTTCCGCAATACGGCATGCCTGAGCTTTACCTGTCGGACGCCACCGGCGGCGTAAATATCCGGCGCAACCTGAGCCAGCAGCTCGAAAAATCGACCGCGTTTCCTGCGCCCGTCGGTCTGGCCTCCACTTGGAATCCGGCGCTCGCCTACGCTTATGCGCACAGCATCGGGGAAGAGTGCCGGGCCGGCGGCGTCGCTGTTTTGCTCGGGCCTGGGATGAACATTTATCGCATCGCCCAAGGCGGACGAAATTTCGAATACTTCGGCGAAGATCCGTATCTGGCGGCACGGATGATCGAGCGCTATGTTCCGGGAGTTTTGGACACGGGCACGATTCCGACGCTGAAACATTTTTTTGCCAACAACACCGATCATCACCGGCGGACCTCAAACTCCGTGCTCGACGAACGAGCCATGCACGAGATCTATTTACCGGCGTTCAAGGCGGGCGTCGATGCCGGTGCGATGGCGGTGATGACGTCGTATAATCAGGTTAACGGCGAGTGGACCGGCCAAAGCGAGTTCGTCATTACTGAACTTCTTCGCAAGGAGCTAGGCTATCGCTGGCTTGTCATGACTGACTGGTGGTCAGTTTGGGACGCCGAGAAAATCATTCGCTCAGGTCAGGATTTGGAAATGCCTGGCGAAAAATTCATCAAGGCTGATGCGAAGCGGCTGCTCAAAACCGGCAAAGTAACCGAGGCGCAGATCGACCGGATGGCGAAGAGCATCATTCGTACCTGTATCGCCATGGGACTTTATGACCGGCCGGTTAAGGACGAAACGCTGCTCGCGAAGTTTCCTGAGCACGAGCAAGTTGCGCTGCAAACCGCCCGTGAAGCCATCGTTTTGCTGAAAAACAAATCAGGCGTTTTGCCGCTGAAAAAGGACGTGGCGAAGAAAATCCTTCTCACCGGCCTCTTTGCCGAAAATTTACCGCGGGGTGGTGGTTCGGCCGAGGTTGAAGGTTATAACACGATCACGATGCTGCAGGCCTTGAAGGCCGCGTATGGCGAAACGCTGGAATACGTGAAGACGCCGACCGACGCGCAGATTTCATCGGCTGACGTGGTGCTGCTCAGCACCGGCACGTTGGATACTGAAGGCTGTGACCGGCCGTTTGCTTTGCCGGAAAAGGACGAGGCTCAGGTCAAGCGCGCTGTCACGCTCAATCCGCGCACCGTCGTGATCGTGAATTCGGGCGGGGGTATCAAAATGACCGATTGGGACGAAAAGGCCGCAGCCATTCTATACTCCTGGTATCCTGGGCAGACGGGCTATCGCGCTTTGGCGGAGGTGCTCACTGGGGACGTCAACCCGTCCGGCAAACTGCCGATTACAATTGAAAAACGGTTCGAGGATTCGCCTGGCGCTGGCTATCTGCCGGCCGGAGAAAAACTCTACAGCGGTTGGGAGCAGGACAACAATATGGGGCATCCGCTCTACCAAATCGAATATAAGGAAGGCGTTTTTGTCGGTTATCGCTGGTACGAAGCGAAGAAGATCCAGCCGCTCTACGCGTTTGGTCACGGTCTTTCGTATTCGAAGTTTGAATATTCAGAGCTCAAGATTTCTCCGGCGATCGTGCGGCCGGAAGGCCGCGTGACGGTGGAATTCAAGGTGACCAATGGCAGCGCGGTCGAAGGCGCAGAAATCACACAGCTCTATGTTCGCGACACACATGCTTCCGTGCCGCGTCCCGAAAAAGAGCTGAAGGGATTTTCGAAGATTATGCTCAAGCCCGGCGAAAGCCGCGTAGTCAGAATCCGTGTGACCGGCCGCGACCTTGGCTTCTGGGACAGCGCGAATCACGATTGGAAAACCGAGCCCGGCGAGTTCCAGATTATGGTTGGCGGCGGATCCGATCAGATCGCGTTAAAAGGCAGTTTTTCAGTCGAGTAGTGGATCAGAGTCACTTTGGCTGTTTAGGCCAGTTATGGCTAATGCCCCAGCATCCACGGGCGTGGGGCTTTTTTAGAGGACTTTTGAAATTGGCCGAGCTTCGGCACCGTAGTCGTTGCGACTTTTGTGCCGCCGGTGCCTGAACCGCAGCCACAGCTGGCGCTGCATTGATGGCCGCGACTGACACGGGGTGCGTGCTGGCTGCGTTCATTTACAGTGTGGGCTTTGCGCGTGCCCGCTGCCATCAGGCAGAGATTCGGCGCGGAGATCACGCGCCGGGATGTTCGCCCGCAGTCGGGGCAAAACGACGGCCGACTGCGTTCGTCGATGCTGCTGAAAGCGACGAAAGGTCCGCACTCCTGGCATTCGAAATCGTAAAGAGGCATGGTGATCAGGACGTGCGGGCGAGATCGATTTTGCCGTCGAGGTGTTTTACCGGTCCGGCATTGGTTGGGTGGATATCAAAGTTGAAGATATCTGTCGGCAACCAGAGCGTCGCACAGGCGTTGGGAATATCGACGATGCCGCTGATGTGCCCCTGAACGGGCGCTGTGCCAAGAATCGCGTAGGCCTGCTCGCCGGTGTAGCCAAATTTCTTCAGATACTCGATGGCATTGAGGCAGGCTCGCCGGTAGGCGACGTGGGCATCGAGGTAGTACTGCTTGCCCTGTTCGTCCACCGAAATGCCCTCAAAGATTAGGTGGTTGGTGTAGGTCGGCTTGACCGGGCTGGGCTGGAAGATCGGATTAACGATGCCATATTTTTTGACGCCGTCTTTGATCAGGCTGACGCGAAGATCGACGAAGCCTGCCATCTCAATCGCACCGCAGAAGGTGATTTCGCCATCGCCCTGGGAGAAGTGGATGTCTCCCATCGAGAGGCCGCCGCCTTTCACGTAAACCGGAAAATATACCTTTGAGCCGCGGCTGAGGTCCTTGATGTCGCAGTTTCCTCCATGTTCGCGCGGAGGCACCGTGCGGGCACCTTCTTTTGCGGCGGCCTCGGCAGCAGCTCCCTTGAGCCGGCCCATGTGAGCGGTCGGTGCGTAGGGCAGGGCGGCAAGAGCTGGGACACGTGAGGGATCGGTCGCGAACAGCCCGGCCTCCCGTTTGTTCCACGTATCGAGTAGCTCGCGTGAAGGCAGACAGCCGATCAAGCCCGGATGAATGATACCCGCAAACTCCACGCCGGGGATGTGGCGCGAGTTGGCATAGACGCCGCTGAAATGCCAGGTCGCCTTGCGTGCATCTGGATAGTGATCGGTGAGAAAACCGCCGCCATTGGTTTTCGCAAAAAGTCCAGTGAAACCCCAGGCGGATTCCGGCATCACACCGACGTCGAGCAGATCGACGACAAGCAGATCGCCTGGTTCGGCTCCCTCGACGCCGATCGGGCCGCTCAAATAGTGAACCTTTGTGAGATCGACATCGCGAATATCGTTGGCGCTATCGTCGTCGATGATCTGGCCGCCGGTCCAGTCGATGCATTCGACGCGAAATTCGTCGCCAGGTTTGACGTAGGCGACCATCGGAATGTCCGGGTGCCACCGGTTGTGCAGCACATCCTGTTTCGTCGGCGGAGTGTTGAAATCAACTTTGATCAATGTTTTGGCCATGGTATTTTCTGGTTGTTGTTGAATGGTTGGGTGCAGAGGTGAACTAAACGGCGAGAATTTGTTTCACTTTGCCGGCATCGAGGTTGGCCCGCTCCGCTTCATGCACGAACTGGCCTCGATCAATCACGAGGACGCGGTCACAGACATCCATCATGAAGCTCACAACCTGTTCGCTTACGATGATGGCAATTTTCCTCATCTGGCGGATTTCACGGAGAGCGCGGGCAATGTCCTTGATGATCGACGGCTGGATGCCCTCGGTTGGTTCGTCCAGCACGAGTAATTTCGGGTTGGTCAAAAGGGCTCTGGCGATGGCGAGCTGTTGCTGCTGGCCGCCGGAGAGGTTGCCACCTTTGCGGTGGCGCATCTCCCGGAGGACCGGAAAGAGCGCGTAAATTTCATCCCACGTGCTTTGTTCGACCGGGCCGCGGGTTCCTGCCAGCATGTTTTCCACAACCGTGAGCGAGGGAAAGATCATTCTTCCCTGCGGAACATAAGCGATGCCCGAACGAACGCGCTCATAGGAATCGAGGCCGGTGAGCTCCTGTTCGCCTAATTTTATCGAACCCGATTTGGCGGGCAGCATGCCTATGATCGATTTGAGCAGCGTGGTTTTGCCCATCCCGTTCCGGCCCATGATGGCAAGGATCTCCTCCTGTTTCACTGAAAACGACATGTCGTTGATGACCGTGCTCTGTCCGTAACCAACTGAAAGGTTCGAGATGTTGAACATAATGTGAGGAAGCGGCTGCAGTTTTCAGTGTCCGAGGTAGACCTCGATGACTTTGGGATGGTGGCGGATTTCTTCCATGGTGCCTTCGGCGAGGATTTTTCCGAGGTGCAGGACCGTGACCTTGTCAGCGATGCGGGAAACAAACTCCATGTCGTGCTCGATAATGATGATGGAGCGACCCTGCGTGATGCGCTTGAGCAACTGCGCCGTTTGTTCGCGTTCGGCCGGGCTCATGCCGGCCACCGGCTCATCCAGCATGAGCAACTTCGGTTCCTGCATGAGCAGCATACCGATTTCGAGCCACTGTTTTTGTCCGTGGCTGAGGTGCGCACCCTCGACATCGAGCTGATCGGTGAGGAAAATTTCTTCGGCGACCTTTTGTATCCGCTCCGTCACTTCAGCGGTCCGGTTGAAAGCGATACATCCCAGGACGCTGCGGCCTTTGGGAAAGGAAACCTCAAGGTTTTCCAGAACCGTAAGATTTTCGTAGATCGAAGGCGTCTGAAATTTGCGGCCGACGCCAGCACGCACGATTTCGTGTTCACTCAGACCCACGAGCTCGCGATTGAAGAATTTCACGCTGCCTTCGGTCGGACGGGTTTTGCCGCAGATCATGTCGAGCACGGTGGTTTTGCCTGCGCCGTTGGGACCGATGATGACGCGCAGCTCGTTTTTCTCGATATAGAGATTTAGCGAGTCGACCGCCTTGAAGCCGTCAAACGAAACGGTCAGATCTTCGATTCCAAGGAGAAAGGATGTGTCGCTGCTCATGATTTTTCGGGTTTGGCGGTGGAAGCGAGCATGGCGTCGTCAAGGGAGACGCCCGGCGGGACACCGCTTTTTTTTTCGCTGAACCAACGGGTTAGTTTCTTGCCAGCGGAATCAACCACGCCAGCCAGGCCATCAGGGAAAAACACGACCACGGCGATAAAAAGCCCGCCCATGAAGAAGAGCCAAAGCTGCGGGAAACTTTCCGAAAACAGGCTCTTGCCTGCATTGACTATGAGTGTGCCGTAGATCGCTCCGTAAAGTGAGGCGCGACCGCCCACGGCGGCGAAAATGACCATCTCAATTGAAGGGATGATGCCGACCAGCGATGGCGAGATGAAGCCGACCTGAAGCACGAAGAGCGCGCCACCTATTCCGCTCAAAGCTGCAGCTAGACAGAAGGTGAAAACTTTAAACATCGAGACGTCGTATCCGGAAAATCTTACGCGGTCCTCGCGCTCGCGCATGGCCGGAAGTAATTTGCCCAACTTGCCGGAGAGCAGCCACTGCAGGCCAAGAATCGAAACGATGAGCAGCAGGCAGGTGACAAAATAGAGTATATACTGAGCGCTCTGACTGCGGATGTCCCAGCCCCACATCGTCCGCAGGTCCGTGATACCATTGCGACCGCCGGTCCATCCCTGGTTGCCGTCGATGCCGAGCGAGAGGATCAGCGCGAGAGCCTGTGTAATAATAGCGAAATACACGCCGCCGACGCGGCGTTTGAACATCGCGGTGCCGATCACGAAGGCGAGGATCGATGGTACGACCAACACGGCGATCAGGCTTATCGGCAGGTGTTTAAACGGTACCCAGAACGCAGGTAGTGCTTTCAACTGGTTCCAGTCCATGAAATCGGGAATTCCCGGCGTGGACTGAATCTTGGTGCTGATCGGATCAGACGCCTCCAGCTTCAGGAACATCGCCATGCAATAGCCGCCGAGGCCGAAGAAGACGCCCTGGCCGAGGCTGAGCACGCCGGCTTTGCCCCAGAGCATAACGAGACCGAGCGCCACAAATCCAAAGGTCAGATACTTGCCGACAAGATTTAAGCGGAAGACGCTCATTGTCAGGGGAAGAACGACAAGCAGAATGACCGCGAGAACAAGCAGCTTGGTGAGGCCGCTTTTGCCACCAATGAAGCGGTTGTAGAGAGTGTTCACGTGAAATAATTATTGGTTAGTTTCATGAGCGAACTTTGCCGGCAAATAGACCCTTGGGTCTGATCATCAGAATGACGATGATGGCGAGGAGCACCGCGACTTTCCCCATGGTTCCTTCCAGGAAGAATCCAGAGATCGACTGGCCCTGAGCGATGCCGAAGGCCGAAGCGATCGTCCCGAGCAGGCTCGACGTGCCACCGAAAACCACGACCAGGAAGGTATCGACAATGTAACGCGATCCGCTGTCGGGGCCGGTGGACCCGATTGTTGTAAAGGCTGCTCCGGCCACGCCTGCGATGCCGCAGCCGAGAGCAAAGGTGAAGCGGTCAACGAGCTTCGTGTTGATGCCTACCGCGCCGCTCATCGCGCGATTCTGCACCGTGGCGCGCATCTGCAGGCCGGTTTTCGATCGAAACATAAACACCCAGACGGCGAAGGTGAGCAGAAGCGTCAGCCCCATTACGAACACGCCGTTGATCGGGATATCGATTGATTCACTGGGCTTGAACGAGCCCATGAGCCATTCGGGCAATGTCGGTGTGACTTCGCGGGCGCCGAAGGTGAGGCGAAATCCCTGCTGCATGATCAGACTGAGGCCCCACGTTGCGAGCAGAGTGTCGAGCGGACGTTTATAGAGGAACCGAATTAATGCCCACTCCACAAACATTCCGGCGAGGCCGGCCACGAAGAATGCAATGACGATGGCGAAGACGAAGTACGACCCAGCCAGGCTCGGGAACTGATTGTGCGCGACGTTGGAGCAAAGATATACGGTGTAGGCACCCAAGGCCATGAATTCGCCGTGGGCGAGATTCACCACGCCCATCTGTCCGAAGATAATAGCAAGGCCCAGCGCCATGAGCAGCAGCACGCTAAAGAGGCTGAACCCTGCGAAACTCTGCATGATGAAGATGGAGTAGAGTTCTGAAGTTGAGTAGGAGGACATGGCGTGTGCGGTTAAAGATTTGGTGCAATTCGTGAAAGGGCCGGACCTTTCTTATGGCAAGGTCCGGCCGCGGTTGGATGACAGGCGTTAAACTTACTGATAGCCTTTAGGGAAAGGATTTGGTTCGATGAGGCCTGACTCGTAGAGCACTTTTGCCTGACCATCAGTCTGCCACTGGCCGATGCGCAGTTTGCTCCAGAGGTGATGGTTGGTGTCGTGGATTCGGACGTAACCCTCGGGGGCGCCGGTGAATTCCACGCCGGAGGACGCAGCGGCAACCTTGTCGATATCGAAGCTGCCAGCTTTTTCGACCGTCAGTTTCCACAACCACGGCCCGAGATAAGCGGCCTGCGTGACGTCACCGATCACTGACTTGGCGCCATACTTCTTTTTAAATGCCTCGACGAATTTTGTGTTGTTCGGGTTTTCGAGCGACTGGAAGTATTTCATCGCTGAGTAAAAGCCGGCGAGGTTTTCACCACCGATGCCGAGCACTTCGTCCTCGGTTACCGAGATGGTAAGCAGCGTCCATTTGTCGCTCGTGATTCCGGCAGCCTTGAGCTGCTTGTAGAACGAGACATTTGATCCACCCACGATGATCGCGTAGATGACGTCGGGCTTCTTTAGCTTGATCTTGTTGATCAGCGAACCGAAGTCGGTGTGGCCAAGAGCATAGTATTCCTCGCCGACGACCTTGCCGCCGAGCACGTTCTCAATGTGTTTGCGGGCGATCTTGTTCGAGGTGCGCGGCCAGATGTAGTCCGACCCGATCAGGTAGAATGTTTTCGCCTTCTTTTCCTTGGCGATCCAATCAAGACCGGCAAGAATCTGCTGCGTGGCCTCTTGTCCGGTGTAGATCACATTTTTGGACTGCTCGAGGCCCTCGTAGAAAGTGGGGTAGTACAGCATGCCGTTTTCCTTTTCAAAAACCGGCAACACGGCTTTGCGCGAGGCGGAGGTCCAACAGCCCATGACGGCCGCGACCTTGTCGTTCACCAGTAGTTTTTTAGCCTTTTCGGCAAAGGTGGGCCAGTCAGAAGCACCGTCCTCAACGATGATCTTTATCTTGCGACCAAGGACACCACCCGCTTCGTTGATCTGATCGATAGCAAGTTGTTCGGCCTGGATGGAGCCGGTTTCGCTGATGGCCATCGTGCCGGTGGCGGAATGGAGCTGACCGACGGTGACTTCGGTATCCGTGACGGCGAGCCCTGTTGTATTCACTTGCGCAGTGGGAAAGTCCGCTGCGTAGGCAAAGGCGGTGGTCAGCAGCCCGAGCAGGACGCAGCCGGAAGCGAGATACCGCTTCTTGGCGCGGTTGGTTTTAGTTGGAAGAGCTGTATTCATGCTTAGTTTTTGGTTATGTTTTCGATTTCTAGCTGGGCGGTTGGCGAGGTGTACTCACCCGTTCCGCGAAAGGATTCTAGACGCAGGCTGCAGCACCTGCCCACTGGCTGTCTTGAGGCCACGATCCGGGCAGGTGCTGAAGCGGTGTCCCGGTCAGTTCTTTTTCGAACTGCTCAAAGCGTATAGCCTGATCGTAAATGTCCTTGCGGAAGGTTTTTTCTATGACGTCCGAGGGGAGCGGAGGCAGTTTTGCCGTACGACCAAATGACCGCACCAGATCGAGGACCATCTGCCCCGCCGCTGGAGTCGGCGCGCCGACTTTTTCGGCATCATAGGTGATAAAAGTATCCAGCGATTTGATACCTCGTCCAGTATTTAACGGCCCGACCAAGGCGTTATTCAAATAGTCCTCCGGTACGTCGAGGTAACCCGGTTTCGCGAGCATGGTCGCAAGCGCGCTTCGATTCGCGGGATCATCGCAAAACCGACTGGCTTTGATAAGGGCCGCAAGGAGCCGCAGATGAACATCGTTTTTTTCCGTGGCAAATTCTTCGAGCACGAGCAGAACTTTTTCCGGCTGTGTAAGTGCTGCTTCTGCGCTGGTCGTCACGATCCAGCCTTTCCGGTTCATGACAGCGGCTGAGTTCCAAGGCTCCGCGACGCAATAACCATCAAGAAAGCCCTTGCTGAAGTTTTCATAAATCAGCGCGGATGGAATTATGACGATGTGGACATCCATCACCGGATCCACGCCGGCCGAGAGCAGCCACTGACGGAGCAGCTGGTGCTGGGTGGAAAGTTCCAGAACGACGCCGAAGACAAAAGGTCGGGTTCCCTTCCGATTTTTGATTATTTTCCCAGTCGTCGCGGCGTCGCGGGCACCAAGTTCCCAAAGCTCGTTCGAAAGCGTAATGGCACTGCCGCGGGCAGAGAGAATTAGTCCGGTGAGACAAGGACGCGGAACAACCCCGATACCACAGTGAATTGAGAGGAGCACGCTCGCGGGGGCAGCGACGGCGTCGAGTTCTTCGTGCAATAGTTTTTCACGGATTGTCGCCCAGCCCACTTCCCGCGAAAGGCAGACGTCGAGGTTTTGTTCATCAAAGAGTCCCTGCTCTTTCGCGGCGATGAGGGTCGCGCAATCTACGGTCGGGACGAATCCAACATTGAGTCGGTCGCGTGACTTAATGCCTCTCGTTCGCGTGTCGTTGCTAAGTCGTGAACGCATGTCGGATCGCATTCAGCAGCCCTTATGCCACGCAATTAAAATACTAATACAAAACAATATATGAATGATTAGAGAAGGTACTATGAGAAATAAGATAAGATCAGGAAAGTCGTTCGCACTCAGGCGCTCGAAAATATTTCACACCACAGTTTGGCTGTTTTGATCGGATTGGATTTAAATCTGCTAAGGAGCGCGGGACATGCGCCCGGATGCAAAAATGACCATCGAAAGTCAGCAGCTGCACGTGTACGTGATGCTGGCTCGTGTGTTGAATATGAGCCGTGCTGCCGAGCAACTCGGCATGACACCTTCGGGCATCAGTCATTGTTTGAAGACCCTGGAGGATGATTTGGGCTGCCGGCTTTTTGAGCGGACTTCGCGCAAGATGATGCTGACGCCAGCCGGTCGGGAGTTTTTGAGCGATGCCGCCGAAATTCTCGATCGCATGCAGGTGGTGCGCGAAAAAATCCGTTCGTGGAGCGATTGGCGGCACGGACAAATCCGGCTGGGCGCGAATTCGACGGCCTGCCGCTTGATCCTTCCTCCGGCATTGCGGGAATTTCGAGAAAGTTTTCCCGGTATAACTGTTAAGATTGCACCCTATGAACCACGGCGGGCCAACGAACTGTTGTCTGATGGACGTCTGGATCTGGTGATCGGAACCGAACCCCTCTCGACCCAGGGAATGCAGTTCGAATTGCTGGCGGAGGATGAGCTGCAATTCATCGTGCATCCGCTCCATCCGTGGGCCAGCCGCCGGTCAGTCACGAAGGAACAGATTTCAATCGGCAAATTTATCGTGGCCGAAGTCTCCAGCGATACCTTCAAGTTGATCGCAGCTCATTTCAAAAAAGAGCAGCTTGAAATCCTGCCGCTAATCGAGGTCGCGGGCGAGGACGCGGTGAAGCATTTTGTCGAGCTGGACATGGGTGTCGGCATAATGCCGCGTTGGATTGCCGCTAAGGAAATCGCTGAAGGCCGCCTGGTGGCATTGCCGCTGGGCAAGCGACCGTTGAAACGACGTTGGGGCATGCTCTGTGCACGCTCTCACCGGCTGCGTTTTGCAGAGAACCTGCTGGTGAGTATTTGCCGTAGTGTGATGCGCGATCTCGTCCCGAGTTCGCGCAAGAAATGACCCTGTGACCTTACGGCCGGATGCGATGGATTAGCTAGAAATCCAAGCCGAGCAAGAGGCGCCAGGTTGAGTAATCCTGCACATGAATATCCGGCGTGTTGAACCGTGTGTCGTAATGCAGCGAGATCAAAAGTGTTTCAGTCAATTTTTTGTTCAGCTCGATCTGACTTTCCCATCCCGCCTGTCCGTGGCGCAGGGAGAAATAGCGGCTGCCGCGACCAACGAATTTCATTTTCCACGGTAGATTGAATTCAGACTCGATAAAAAGAGAGGGCACAAATCGCGTGACCCGCGGTTCGTTGGACGTCCAGATTTCATATTCAGTGGCGGAGGTGCCCACGCGAAGTTTCCGTCGAGGCTCGTTGAGGAGGGTTACGCCAACGCCTGCCTCATTCTGGAATAATTGGTAATTTTGCCGTACGCCATTGATTTGGAAATAGCGATTCCACTCGAACGAGGGGCGATAGATGGTGAAATACCGGGCGGTCAATTCATGGCGCCAGTAGAAGTTTCCTTTTGTCAC
>Ga0302321_100001386_pt1 | contig 20730 bp, 14 predicted proteins | sample Fen_T0_1_FD_202505 | JGI IMG/M metagenome (GOLD analysis project Ga0302321, IMG submission 202505) | Peat permafrost microbial communities from Stordalen Mire near Abisko, Sweden - Fen_T0_1 | ecosystem: Environmental > Terrestrial > Soil > Wetlands > Permafrost | place: Sweden: Abisko...
ACTGTTGGCCATTGGCTGATTACTTATGGTTATTGTCTTTATCTTGAAGGAGTAGGAACAACAATGCATCCTGAACAGGGACCCGTTTGGGACTGGATTCAGGATAACTGGAGCGATGTCTTTAAAAAAATGGGAGCAAATTACAAAGGAGATGGACCGGGAATCCTAAGAAGGATACCCGAAGAGGCGATGGATGAGATAAGGGAAATTTTTAAGGTGACAGGTGGAATGAAGAGATTTGAAAATATAGAAGAATTTTCAAAGATAAAGGCGAAAGAATTAAATATGCAATTTGATGAAGGTACAGAAAATGAATATTTTCAACATATTTATAAAACTAATAATGGTTGCCACACACGATAATATTTTCGAAAGATGAGAATTGAAGGGAAAAAAGCTATTTGGAATGAATATCAGAAAGAGATCGCTGATGACAATTATTTTTATGTCAGAAGCTGTGTGAGACAAAATTTCTTCCCCGGATCAGAAACTGCGTTTCTGAAAATCATGCGTAGCGAACTTAACAAAGATGTATACGAACATCCTTGTCATACATCTTGTACAGGAATTGGTTATCATAGTGATATAGTGCCTGTTGAGACAACAATGACTGTTGTTGCACGTCAATTTTCCATTATGACTGAGGCCGGGTATGAAAACCTGTTGCCATCGTGTATTACCTCTTTCGGCCTATACACCGAAATTCTTGATACCTGGCATCATTTTCCCGAAATTGAGAAAAAGGTGAGACGGCAACTAAAAAAGGCTACCGGAAGGGAATTTGAAAAACCAAAAAACCTTGCACATGCCAGTGACGTAATCTATAAATTCAGAAAGGAAATAGCTGCAAAAGCAAAATATAAACTTATAAATAAAAATACAGGAGAGCCTCTGAAAGTTGTAGATCATATTGGTTGTCATTACTCAAAAATGTTTCCTTCAAAAGGAGTCGGAGGTGCAGAATACCCATACGTTCTTGCCGGTATGATTGAAGAATGGGGCGGAGAGATCATCGATTATCCTGAAAGAAGACACTGTTGCGGTTTTGGTTTCAGGCAATATCTTGTTCAGGCAAACAGAGGTTATTCAGTAGCATGTTCAAAAGAAAAATTTGAATCAATGAAGCCATTTAAACCCGATATGATAATTACAAATTGCCCCGGGTGCCCTATGTTCCTCGACAGATGGCAATATGTTATAAATGAGATGGAAGGCAAACGATACGGGCAGAATGGAGAAGGAATACCAATTTTTACATATGAAGAGGTTGCGGGTCTCGTTCTCGGTTATGATCCGTGGGATTTAGGTCTTCAGATGCATCAGACAAATTGTGAACCTGTTCTTGACAAGATAGGTATTGACTATTGCCCTGAAGATAAATATAATCTTGAAATTAAACGTTCATATTCAGAGAAGACTAACTTAATAAATGTCTGATTATAAATGAGTAAGCATGTTGTTGTAATAGGAGGTGGTGTAGCAGGGCTTGAAGTCGCAGGTCAGTTGTCTAAAGCCGGAATTGAGGTCAGCCTGGTGGAAAAGGAATCCAAAACAGGCGGACATCTCAATAAGTGGTACAGACTCTTTCCCGACAGAAGGTATAGCTCTGAGGTAATGGATTATCTCGACGGGATGACTCAAAATCGCGGAATTAAGTTATTAACTGATACAACGATTGAAAGTTTTAACAGGAACAGGAGTCACTTTTCACTTATTACAAATGAAGGAAAAGAGCTGATTGCCGATGCGGTTATCGTGGCTACGGGATTTGATCTTTTCAAAAGTGCCAGGAAAGAAGAGTATGGATATGGTATTTATGACAATGTTATTACTTCTGCTGACCTGGAAGATATGTTCCGGAATGGAAAGATCTCTTTAACTGACGGAATTTCACCGGAAGCAATAGGAATAATACATTGTGTAGGATCGCGTGATGAAAAAGCCGGCAATTTTTATTGTTCTAAATTATGTTGTGTGACTGCTGTCAAACAAGCTATTGAAATAAGGGAAAAGCTTCCCGAATCGAAAGTCTTCTGTTTCTATATGGATATGAGGATGGGCGGAGCATTTTATGAAGAACTTTACCGGGAGGCACAGGAAAAATGGGGAGTGAGTTTTATCAGGGGCAAAGTATCCGAGGCAAGTGAGACAATTGATAATAAGCTTTTAATAAAGGTTGAAGATACATTGGCTGGAAGACCGCTTAAGATGAAACTCGATATGCTTGTACTTATGGCAGGTATGGAAATGTCAGCAGGCGGTAAGAAAATTGCCGGAATGGGCGGTTTAAATACAGGTGAAAACAGGTTTTTTGCGGCAGCTGATAATCATTTTGGCAGCAATGTCAGCAATATTAAAGGAGTATTCTATGCAGGTACCTGTACCGCTCCGATGAATATTACAGAAACGATTTCACATGCTCGTTCAGCTGTTACAGAAGTAATGGATTATCTGAAAGATGGGGAAAAGTAATATGGAAAAATTTGGTTTTACCATATTAAAAGGACGTCAGATCGACTTCGACTCAAACGATCGGAGGATAGCTGAATACATTTTTGAGAAGGAGCCCAGCTTCCGCCTTTGCATTGAATGCGGAGGGTGTACAGCTACCTGCACTACTGGCAATTTTACAGCTTTCAGCCTCAGGGAACTTAATATTCTTATTAAACGTGGTGAAAATGATCAGGTGCGCCAGAATTTAAAAAAGTGCATGCTTTGCGGTAAATGCACATTAGTCTGTCCTCGTGGAGTTAATACCAGAAATGTAGTGGTCCTGGCAAAAAAAGCCTTTCTAAAATCAGATGAATATGCAATTTGATCCTTTCGTTATACCATTTGAAATCGGATTGTACTTCATACTTATCTATGTTGTAACGAGAAGTGTAATATGGTTCCGCGATCTGTCGAAACCCGATAAATTAAGGTTGCAGCGGGGATTCTTTGGAATCGCATTTGGACTGAGCCTTAAAGAAATATTCATGGAGAGTTTGATACACAGGAGGATACTTAAAACTAACCTCCGTCTGGGCTATATGCATATGAGCCTGGCTTTTGGATGGTTTTTACTTATATTATTTGGCACAGTTGAAGCTGATATCTTTGGAGCGAAGCACCTGAACGCTCCATATAAAGCTATCTTTTTCAGGTTCTTTAACCCTGATCATGGTCGGACGGGATTTGAAGCAATTTATGGATTTTTAATGGATCTGATCCTTGCATTTATTCTATCAGGATTATTACTGGCTATAATTAAGAGATTCTATTCAAAAGTTGTAGGAATGAAAAGAACTACCCGTCTGAAGCTCACCGACAGGATTGCCCTTACTTCGTTATGGCTCATCTTCCCCAGCCGCCTTCTTGCTGAAAGCTTCACCTGCGGCGCCTATGGTACAGGCAGTTTTCTTACAGGATCAATCGGATCGTGGCTCGCAACATTTCTTCCTGCACAACAAATGGCGTATCCATTCTGGTGGCTCTATTCGTTATCGTTAGGCACTTTTTTCATTCTTCTTCCGATTACCAGATATATGCACATTCCTGCTGAAATATTCTTGATTTTTATGAGAAATTCGGGAATTAGAACCGGTGATAAAGCAGGTACTTACTCAGAGGTTCAAACTTACTCCTGTTCATCATGCGGAATTTGTATTGATGCATGTCAGCTGAATTTTTCCGCGGGGATTACAAATATTCAGTCTGCTTATCTGATGAAAGCTATCAGGAATAATGATGACGTTTCAGAAATAGCCGAAAATTGTCTGATGTGCGGCAGGTGCGATCAGAAATGCCCGGTGGGAATAGAACTTTCGCCAATCAGGATGATCCAGAGAAGGGGAGGTGAGGCTGAAAATGATATCCGGAACATATACAAAGGTTATTTCAGGAGCCGGCAGACTCTCATTGCAGAAAAAGAGATTATCCCTTCAAACTATAATTTCCTTAAGGAAAACGAACCGGGAAAAGCGGACATAATATATTTCGCAGGTTGTATGACTCACCTTACTCCGGCCATTAAGAATTCCATGGTAAAAATTCTCGATGCCTCTGGATTGAAATACAATTTTATTGATGAACAGGGTGGCGTCTGCTGTGGACGTCCGCTGATGCTTGCAGGTCAGGATAAGGAAGCCAGGGAACTTATTAATTTTAACTCGCAGATGATCTGGAAATCAGGTGCTCATACACTTGTTACATCCTGTCCGATATGTTATAAAGTATTTAAAGAGAGTTATTACCTTGATGTGAAAGTGCTTCATCATACTCAGTTTATCAAAATGCTTATTGATGACGGATTAGTAAAGATGAATTTTTTACATAAGAAGGTTGTCTATCATTCTCCATGTGATCTGGGCAGAGGATCGGGTGTGTATGATGAACCCAAAGAAGTTTTAAATCATGTATCCCGGCTTGAGAAAAGCAATTTTGAAGATAAAAACTCACTATGCTGTGGAGGAAGTCTTGCCAATTTGAAAATAAGCTCTCAGGCTAAAAGAAAAGTAGCCTTCGATGCTGCAAATGCGCTGACCAGCAATAATCCTGATATCCTTGCGACTGCCTGCCCCCTATGTAAAAAAACTTTCTCAGCTGTTACTGAAACCAAGGTTGCGGATATTTCTGAAATTGTGGCTGAGGCTTTAATAGAGAAACCTATAAAATTATATAGCAGCAGCTATCTGACATCAATAAAAGAGCTGGCAAATTTTTGATCTCATATTTGTTGTCCTCTTTGACCGTTTTTTTGCCTCGCCCCCAGGGGGAAGGACTTAAATCATTCTTATTTTAGCTTTACCACACCTCTCTCAGGAGAAGGGTGTCACTAAGTGAATATATTTTAGCTAAGCCCCTCCTTCTTGGGGATAATCTTTATACACAACTCTCTAAGTGGCATTTGCTTCTCAAGTTAGAAGTTTCACTAACAGGATGTTTATCAAATTATCTTATTATGGATCAAGGAGATTCCTCACTTCGTTCGGAATGACAAGTCATTTTTCTTTTAAGGGTGGAAGAAGAGGCGATTCGGAAGATGAATAAGTACAATTTTTGCCAGGGGTTACCGAATCGCCTCTTCTTCCACCCTTACCTGCCATATACTAACTGTCATTCCGAGCGGAGCGAGGAATCTCCACAAGTTAAGACTGCACTTAACTAAAAAGATCATTTATTTATAGAAACCTCGTAATCTGCTACGAACCTTAATAGATGTGTATAAAGATTTGCTCTTGGGGGAGGGGTTGGGGAGAGGCTGATTTAATTTAAGAAACATGGAGGTGTAATTAAAAATAAACAATTGATTTTAATTTTCAATTTCAAACATTTTATATACTGAAATTGTTTTTAGCACGTTATAAGGACAGGTTATAACAAATTAAAATATTGAAAAATGAGAAGCAAAACGTATGGATTGCTTGCAGTAATGGGGATCATCTTGTTTTATTCATGCAAGAGTACAGTTGGAGATAAAGATGTTAAAAATAATCTTGTTCAAAACAAGATATTGCAGCAGGCAGATGGGACTATTTCACTTAAAGTTGATAAAGCAGACTGCTATCAGGACGTGGTAAATCCTTCAAGCAATACAGCTGAATGGAGCGTTGTTGTGTCAAAATCAGGACGTTTTAATGTCTGGTTATCAAGCGCTACAAAAGACACAACCGATCTGAAATATAATAATTCGGTACGGGTAAGCATTCTTGATAACAGGATTGAAGCTCATCCTGCAATCGACAAAATAATACATAACTCAACTGATGTGACTTATCCCTACTTCAGGGCCGATTCATTTATCGGGTCACTCTATATCCAGGATACCGGACTTTATAATATTCAGATAATCAGTGAGAAAATTGCAACTAAGAATCATAATAAAATAGGAAGTTCAGGATCAGAGAATTCAAAACTTTTATCCGTCTTTCTGACCCCGACTACAAGGTAACAGGCACAGAGTATAGAGCCTTTTCCCTTATCTCTTATCCCTGATCTCTGATCTCTATTGATATACAAAATCTTTTTAGAGAAAGAAGAATCTATTTTCTTTTCTTAATCCATTCCCTTGCATTGACAAATGCTTTTATCCATGGAGTAACATCATCATTTTTTCTGTCATCAGGATAAAAACCACATTGCCATGGGAAATAGGCTCTTTCCAGATGAGGCATCATTACAAGATGACGACCATCCTCTGAACATAATCCGGCGATGTCATAATCTGATCCATTTGGATTGGCAGGATATGTATGTTTACTGAATTTTAACGGTATGTGATACTTGTTTTCCGGATATGGCATACTAAACTGCCCCTCTCCATGAGCTACCCATATTCCAAGCTCCATATTAGTCATGTTACCGAGCATTACTGAGTTATTTTCTAAAATCTTCACTCCCAAAAAACCTGACTCAAATTTATGAGACTTATTGAGCATCAGTTTTGTTTTATCTTTATGATGTGGATACAAAAGATTAAGCTCAACCATTAGCTGACATCCGTTACATACACCAAGAGACAGAGTATCAGTTCTTTTATAATAATTATCAAGAGCGATACGTGCTTTTTCATTATATCTGAAAGCTCCTGCCCAACCTTTGGCAGATCCTAAAACGTCTGAATTTGAAAAGCCTCCTACAAAAACTATCAGACTTATCTCCTCAAGGGTTTCTCTGCCTGATATGAGGTCTGTCATATGCACATCTTTCACATCGAAACCTGCCAGGTAAAGTGCATAAGCCATCTCCCTGTCGCCATTAACACCTTTCTCTCTTATTATTGCAGCCCTGATACCTGATTTTTTCCTTCTCTCAGGAGTTATTCCCAGAGATTTAAAGGTTCCGGCAAAATCATTTGACTTGATATCCAGTTCATGATTTTTATAATTATTAAATCGTTCGAGTGCCAGTTCGGGCCCGCATTGACGCCTGTCGAGTAGATATGAAGTACGGAACCATTTATCACGTAGCTTATCAATATCAAAGGTTAACCGGTCATTATTGTTTGTCACAAACAATGTTCTTTCGTTTGTAGGGTGACCGATAGAGAAATATGAAATACCATTTTCAAGCAGAATTTCAGCAACTTCATCTTCATCATTAACCTGGATAATAATACCCGGGTTTTGACTGAATAGAACCTTAACTGTATCATCTTCGTCAAGAGCTGTAAGATTAACTGATATTCCTCCGGATGTATTCGAGAAAGTCATTTCCAGGAGAGTTGTTAACATCCCTCCTGCCGATATATCATGCCCTGAAAGAATTTTGCCGTTAAGTATGAGATCCTGTATTGTGTCAAAAACTTCCTTAAAATAGGCAGGGTCAGTTATAGTTGGAACATCGTCGCCAAGCCTGTTCAGTATCTGCGCAAAACTACTGCCTCCGGGTTTAAATTTATCCCGGCTCATGTCTATATAAAGAAGGCTTGTATAAGGGTCGTTTACAATGACTGGTTCGACAATTTTTCGGATGTTTTCAACTTCTGCTGCTGCGGAAATTATCACAGTACCTGGAGAATACACAACCTGATCATTATATTTTTGCGTCATCGAAAGACTGTCTTTTCCTGTAGGTATATTGATGCCGAGGGCAATGGCAAAATCACTTGCAGCCTTCACTGCTGAATAAAGTCGTGCATCCTCGCCAGGATTTTTGCATGGCCACATCCAGTTGGCCGAGAGGGAAACACTTTTTAATTTGTCTGAAAGAGGAGCCCAGATGATATTTGTAAGAGCTTCCGCAATAGAGAGTACTGAACCGGCTTCCGGATTAATCAGTCCCGATGCAGGAGCATGCCCGATTGAAGTTGCCATTCCTTTTTTACCCCTGTAATCAAGTGTTATAGCTCCCAGGTTATTCAATGGTAGCTGTAGCGGACCTGCACATTGCTGTTTACCGAGTCTGCCTGTTACGGACCGATCTACCTTGTTGGTCAACCAATCTTTACAGGCGACCTCCTCAAGCTGAAGAACCTGTTCCGCATACTCCTCAATTTTTTGAATTGAATATTCAAGTTTTTTGTAGTTATTTTCTACAAATATATCATTCATGATTGTTTTCGGAGGGTTACCGAAAAGTGATGTAAGTGCTAAATCAATCGGTTTTTCTTTTGTGACAGGATTCTCGAGAGTAAAAAGCATATCGCCGGTTACCTCACCGATTATATAGAACGGAGCTCTTTCTCTTTCAGCTATTTTCCTTAAAGTATCAATATGGATCTTTTTCATTATCAGACCCATACGTTCCTGTGACTCATTACCGATGATTTCCCGCGCCGAGAGAGTAGGATCGCCCACCGGTAGTTTACTGATATCAATTTTACCTCCTGTTGCTTCCACAAGTTCTGAAAGGCAGTTCAGATGACCGCCGGCTCCATGGTCGTGAATTGAAACGATCGGATTATTCTCAGATTCACCAAGAGCCCTTATCGCATTATAAACTCTTTTCTGCATTTCGGGGTTGGCGCGCTGAACAGCATTTAATTCAATTGAACTATCGAATTTACCTGTATCTACTGATGAAACTGCACCTCCACCCATTCCTATCCTGTAGTTATCACCACCAAGTAATACAATCAGATCGCCTTTCTCAGGGATATTTTTCTCGCTGTCCTTCTTTTTACCAATTCCTATTCCTCCCGCGAGCATTATAACCTTATCATAACCAAACTTTTTCAGGTTTTCAAAATGTTCGAAGGTAAACACCGAACCGCAAATAAGCGGTTGACCGAATTTATTTCCAAAATCACTGGCTCCGTTTGATGCCTTAATTAAGATATCTTCCGGTGTCTGATAAAGCCATGGTCTTTCCTGTGTTCCTTCTTCCCAGGGCCGGTTACCATCCGGACGAGGATAGGATGTCATATATACAGCTGTCCCTGCAATCGGAAAAGCACCTTTACCTCCTGCAATCCGATCCCTGATCTCACCTCCTGTACCAGTTGAAGCACCGTTGAATGGTTCTACTGTTGTAGGGAAATTATGTGTTTCAGCTTTAATTGAAAGAACAGATTCATAGTCTGTTACATTGAAAAAATCAGGCTTGTCCTGTGTTTCCGGAGCAAATTGCTCAACAACCGGACCCTGCACAAATGCACAATTATCTTTATAGGCCGAAACAACACTGTTCGGATTGATTTTGGTTGTTGCTTTAATCATCTGGAAAAGAGTTTCCTTCTTTTCATCACCCGAAAGAATAAAAGTCCCATTGAAGATTTTATGACGGCAGTGTTCGGAATTAACCTGCGAAAAGCCAAATACTTCACTATCAGTTAACTTTCGTCCAATTGATTTACTTAATTTATCAAGATATTCAACCTCTTCATCATTTAGAGCCAGCCCCTCCTTTAAATTATATTGTTTTATATCATCAATATAATATACCGGATCAGGTAGTTTGTCTATAGTGAAGATACTCTGATCCAGCCCTTTGTAGAGCGATTGAAGCATTGGATCGTAATGAGGTTTTTCCAGTGTTGTTTTATGAAACTCCTCTATTCTCTTAATTCCCCCTATTCCCATGTTTTGCGTAATCTCGACCGCATTCGTACTCCATGGAGTTATCATCTCTTTTCTTGGTCCGATGAAAACACCTTCCAGCTTTTCCTCATTAAGAAGTCCGGCGTCCCCAAATAACCACAAAAGTTTTTCTATATCTGGTTCCGGAAGTATTTCAGAGGTTCCAACTGCAATCAGGTTTTTGGATATACCTTCAAAAAAGAGAATCATATTGCTTGAGTTAATATGTTGATAAATAGTAAATTAAATAGTATTATAATTTTTGATATAAGACATTGCAAAGATAGTATTAATTATTATTTGATAACATTGCATGTTGTATGTTGCAGGTTGCATTTTCTATATTCTAATAACCTGGTAATTTGTACCTTGTAGCTTACCTTGGACCATGCACCTGATCTTATTTATTTCAATCCACTTCTAATCAGAAGAGCATCAATTGAAGGTTCTTTACCTCTGAAACTGACATAAAGATCTTGAGGTTTCTCACTTCCTCCCTTTTCAAGAATGTTTTTCCTGAAAGATGCTGCAGTTTCCTTGTTGAATATACCTGTTTCCCTGAAATAACTGAAAGCGTCAGCATCAAGTACCTCTGCCCATTTGTATCCATAATAACCCGCAGCATACCCACCACCGAATATATGTCCGAAAGAAGCACTCATATTTAAACCTTTAACAGGTGGAAATAAATCGGTTTTTGCCATAGCCGATGTTTCAAAATCAGAAATATTTGTATTAACCGGATTTTTTATTGTATGCCATGCCATATCGAGGAAACCGAAACTTAACTGACGGTAACAGGCGTATCCTTCATTAAATGTCGAAGATTCTTTGATCTTACTCATGATTTCGTCAGGGATTTTTTCTCCGGTTATATAATGTGTTGCCCACGAATCAAGCCATTCTTTTTCGAAAGCAAAGTTCTCCATAAACTGCGATGGCAATTCAACGAAATCACGGGCTACATTTGTACCTGACAGACCCTCGTAGGTACATTTAGTCAACATCCCATGTAATGAGTGCCCGAATTCATGAAGCAATGTGGTCAGTTCATTAAACGACAGGAGTGAAGGTCGGGTTTCCGATGGCCGGGTAAAGTTGGCAACTATTGAGATCAGAGGTCTTACCTCATTTCCCTTCTCATTCTTCTGATCTCTGTAGCTTGTCATCCATGCTCCGCCATTCTTTCCCGGACGAGGATGGTAATCGAGATATAGAATTGAAAGAAAGGAATTATAATGATCGTATACCTCGAATGTCTTTACTTCGGGATTGTAGACCGGAATTGTATAGTTTCTGATAAATGTGATACCATAAAGTGTAGTCGCCAGATTCAGAATGGCTGCTTCAACTTTTTCAAGACTGAAATATGGTTTAAGAATTTCATCATCAATATCAAAGAGTTTTTTCTTTAGTTTCTCAGAGAAGTAAGCCCAGTCCCACCTTTCAATTGTACCTGTATGTCCAATACTTTCGGCAAATTGCCTGATATGATCAAAATCCCTTGAAGCAGCAGGTTTTGAAGCCTGATAAAGCTCTTCCTGAAATTTTTCAACCTTTTCAGGGGTGTCAGCCATTCGGTCGCCTGCTACCATTTCAGCAAAAGTGCTGAATCCCAGCATTCTGGCTATTTCAAGACGTAGGTTTACTATCTTCAGAACATTTTGACTGTTGTCAAATTCATTGTCTCTGAAGGCACGGGAGGAGTATGCTTTTAACATCTTCTCACGAAGATATCTGTTCTCAGAGTATTGCATAAATGGCACATAACTTGGAAAATGGAGAGTGAAAACCCACCCCTGTTTCTTTCTCAAATCAGCTTCCATCGCTGCCATTTGAATCAGACTTTCAGGGAGGCCGGCCAGATCTCTTCTTTCAGTAATGTACAGTTCAAAAGAATTCGTCTCTTCAAGCACATTTTCTTCAAATTTAAGGGAGAGTGTTGCCAGTTCCTCAGATATTGCCCTGAACCGTTTCCTTTCTTCTTCTTTTAAAGCTGCACCACCCAGCATGAAATTTCTGAATTTCCTTTCTGTAAGTATCTTTTGTTCAGTGTTGAGTCCTGAAGTTTCCTTTGATCCGGATACAGTTTTTATCCTTTCGAAAAGTTTTTCGTTAAGAGTAATATCATTTGAAAAGCGCGTGAGGATCGGTGATACCTCCTGAGTCACTTCCTGAATAGCTTTGTTTGTTTCAGCGCTGTTCAGATTGAACAGGACTGATGTTATTCTTCCAAGAGTTTCACCGGCTCTGTCGAGTGATGCTATTGTGTTTTCAAAATCCGGCCGATCAGTATTATCTGTAATTATTTTAATTTCTTCTGCAGCCGATTTAATGGCTTCTTCAACTGCAGGTTTGAAATGAGTTGTCTCAAAAAGGTTAAAAGGAGGAGTTCCGAAAGGAGTATTCCATTTATCGAGTAGCGGGTTGTTCATAATTAAATACTATTCGAAGTGACTAGAGTGACTAAAGTGACTAAAGTGACTAGAGTGACTAAAGTTATAGTTTATGTTCTAAATATTGATTCTTTTAATTTTAAGTACTCCAAACTCTAGGTCACTTTAAACTTTTCTATTTGTCATCTTCATCATCTTTTCCACCAGCTAACTTTGAAGGATAAGCCGTATTTCCTTTTGCTGCAAACCAGAGTATTCTGTTCAAAAGATCATCATCGCCCGAGTCAACTCCATCATATTCAGGTAGCATACTCGCTTTTGCGAAGTGCAGAGCTTTCCCTGATAGGGATGCAAGCGGTGGGTTCATCTCGTCAATCGGGAAATTATTTGGTAGCGCTTTAAAGGGAGTTAAGTCCGGTTTATCTGTGAAGCAATCAGACATTGGATTTGCTATAGCATCCTGTATATTCATCGGTGGAAGCCCAAGTATCTGCTCAATTGTTCTGACAAGGCAAGGTTGAGTATAAAATGTGTGATTTACATTTTTCAATCTTGAATAAGGACTGATAATCAGGCTTACTGTTCGGTATGCTGATACATGGTCCCAACCGCTCTGAGAGTCATCCTCAACTACAAAAATGACCGTATTTTCCCAGAACCTGCTTTTTGAGAAAGCCTCAACAATTCGACCGAGAGCCAGATCGTTGTCGACAACCATGGCCCTTGGAGTGGGGCTACCGGGCCTGGTTCCTGCAGTATGGTCATTAGGGAGAGCAATTACCATCAATTCAGGAAGCTGATCACCAGGTGCAGCTTCATAACCATCTAGTTCTTTGATCAATGCATCTGCTCTCATCGCATCTGAAAACTCGTGATTTCCAAATGACGGATATGTCTGACTAAGGATTTTCTTCACAGGTTCAATTGTTGTGTAGTTTTTAAACTCCACCTTTTCCCCGCTAATGTATTTCTTATAGATATCTGTCCAATTAAGATTATTGTCATGTAAAGGAACTGAAGCTTCTCCATAGATTCTCACTGATTTTCCTTTACGGAGAGCATTATCCCATATAAATCCTGTAGGTGCATAGACTAGTGCATCAGTCTGAACATGAGGGTAGCTTCTGAACCAGGCTCTCATATTCTTTTCAATATAATCTGTTACAATGGAAGCATCTGTCCATTGGTGACCTTCTGCTGAACATTTCCCTGAAACATGGAAGTTATCCATAAGCATAAACTCTTGTGCCAGCTTGTGGGTATTAGGGGTAACCTCAGACCCGTAAATGCATAAACCGGCATCTCCATTTCCCTGTTTCATATCTCCGAGAATCTGATCATATGTTCTGTTTTCCTTAATTATATATAGCACATGCTTAAATACCGATGGTTCACCTATTCTTTCAGGCAGAGGTTTTGGCAGGACCGAATTCCTGGGTTTTTCTCTCGCTGAAATTGCCCTTGAGAGGTTATTTACTGCTATAACAGTATCGGTATAGGCCTGAAGAGCTTTTGTACCCGGAACCCGGATCACCGATATTGAGGCAAGCATATTATGGGAGTTATAGGCAAGGTTCGTGGTATTTTTGCTGGGCTGTCCTACTCTGGCCCCTGAGGCTTCAATATTACAGACATATAAATATCCGGTGTTGAGATAACAAATCGCTGAAGGGTAGGCTCCTGTAGGGATGAAACCGGTAACGACACTCTTTGCTTCAGAGGCTTTGGCTGTTGCATTTTTGCCTAGATTAATGACTGCCAGCGCATTGTCCATGCCATTTGCAACAAACAGATTTTTTCCGTTGGGCGAAAGACAAAGGCCGTTTGGTGAATCACCGAAATAGGTATTAATTCCCGGCTGCAATTTTACACTTATTGTTTCGGAAATATCGTCAGTTGATGTATTTATAACAGTCACATTATCGCTGTTAGAATTAGTCAGATAGACGTATTTTCCCGAATTGTCAGATATAATGCTGTTTGGATGAAGACCGACTACCAGCTCTTTGATTATTTTTCCTGTCGTAGCGTCAATAATAGCAACGCTTCCTTCCCTGGTGGCTCCGCCTGCTGTTTTGTTATCAACTCTTGCCAGACCCCATGGTACACCGGCAACTTCTTTGTCATCAGCTTCCGGGGTTCTTCCCGCCCAGTTAGTTACATACAATTTTCCTGAAGCCATTGTCAGACCATAGGGAGCCACCCCTGGATCAGCTACCCAGATCGTATCTCCGGTAATAAAGTCCTGTTTAATGACTTTATTATTCCCGTTCAGGACCACATATAAATATTCCTTTGAAGATTCCTTCATTATCAGTATTTCATTTGGAAGAGCCAGCCTGGAAGGTGGTTGTGTTTTGTATTCCAGCATTCTTCCGAATTCAGCTTTAGTACCATTCCATGTTGCCGATACAACATAGGAACGGTTGTTATTTCCGATTGCACTCCAGAGTACTTCCGGACCTTTCTTCCCTTTATGCCAGGTGATTCCTGAGTACGTGTTCATTCCTCCTAGAAGGTCCGCATACGTATTATTGTCAAGAACGAATCTTACTGTTTTATCGACAGTACTTATAAAGACGATGGTATATCTTTCTTCTATAGCCAGCCACTGATTATCAGGCGATAAAGCAGCATCAAGTGAGTGATTTTCCAGGGACCTGTCACCAAAATAGATCTGGGTTCCTGCTGGCTGAATCATTCTGTTGTAAGGCATGAGTATCTGACGTGGATTTGCAGGAACCTGATTTGTCGGGACCTGTGACTGACTAACAAAGCTGATAACCGAAAGAAAAAATATAATGATCTGTCTTAATTTCGTCATGTTAAAATTGGTATTAAAATTTGAATCATTACATAATTATCCCAATGCTAAACATTTCCGGAGTGGATTTGGTTTCGCCGGTCCCGTGCAAAATTAACAAAATGAAGTACGGATTGCAAATTCAAACCGGCAATACTATCTGAAAGAGAAGTCATCTGCCGTATAAAAAAAGAGACTGAATTTTCGTTTCAGTCTCTTTTTTATCAGAATGGCAAATCACTAAGTTCATCATTTTCAGGCGGAATATCCTCAAGAGTAGTATGTGATGGAACATTCTGATCCCTGCCCGCTGAAGATGTTTTTTCTATTTTCCATGCATCAAGGTTGGTAAAATAATTAATCTTGCCATCCCGTTCCCATTTGTTTCCTTTGAGGTTGAACCATATCTTAACATCCTCATTAAGATATGATTCGTTGATAAGGTCACATTTATCCTGTATGAGCTGAAATTTGATATAGTCAATAAATACAGCTGCGCCACCCGATTCTTTTTTCTCTATTACAAACTCGCGTTTTTTGAATTTGTCGCTAACCTGATTAACAGGAGAGATATCTATTACTTTTCCCGTGATTTCAAAAGCCATTTCTTTTTATTCTTCGTGAATAATTATTTTTTCAATTTTGTCACCCTGCCGTATTTTATCAATAACATCGAGACCTTCAAACACTTTCCCGAAGCATGTGTGTTGCCGATCGAGGTGTTTTGTGTTGGTACGGCTGTGACATATGAAGAATTGTGATCCACCTGTGTTTCTTCCTGCATGGGCCATAGAAAGAACACCTCTGTCGTGGTATTGATTTTCACCTGTTAATTCACAGTTTATTTTGTATCCCGGACCGCCTGTCCCTACTCTGGGATCGCTCATGTCCCTCGAAAGAGGGCAACCTCCCTGAATAACAAAATCCGGAATAACCCTGTGAAAAGCAAGTCCGTCGTAGAACCCTTTTTTCGCCAGCGTAATAAAATTCTCCACAGTACCGGGTGCATCGGCTTCAAAGAAGCTGACTTTCATGATACCTTTAGGAGTTTGTATTTCTGCCGTCGTCATATTATTTTACAATTTCGAGTAGTTCAACTTCGAAGATAAGTGTTGAAAATGGTTTAATAACTTCTCCTGCTCCTGTTGCCCCATAAGCTATTGTTGAAGGAATACAGAGTTTAAATTTTGAACCGACCGGCATGAGCTGTAAAGCCTCTGTCCAACCAGGTATAACACCAGATACAGGAAACGTTGCAGGTTGATTTCTTTTAACTGATGAGTCAAATTCAGTACCGTCGATGAGCGTTCCGACATAATGGACCTTTACAGTATTCTGAGCAGTTGGTTTTGGACCTGTACCCATTTTAATTACTTCATACTGCAGCCCGCTGGCGGTAGTGGTTACACCTGCTTTTCCTTTATTCTTGGCCAGAAATGCATCATTCTGCTCGATATAATCTTTATACTTAACTTTATCGAGCTCTGCTTTTTTTGCAGCCTTTCCGGCTTCACGTTTATTAATAAATCCCGTTATATATTTACGTGCAATGTCATCAGCCATCATTGGTTTTCCTGCTTTTCCGTCCATCATTGCTTTTGCGACAAGCATAGGATCGAGAATCAGACTATCATTTTTCAAAGCATTATAATTTACAATACCGAAAGCATAGGCCAATGAATCTTCTTTACTTTTTAGGTTTGTACTTTTAAGAGAGCTCTGACCGCAAGAGCCAAGCATTAAAGCTATTACACCAGTCAATACAATTAATCCCTTGATTTTCATATGATACATTTTTAAATTTAAAATTTCCGCTAAGATAATACTTTAGGGAAAGCAAAAGGACCATCGAAAAAATAAATTTTAAATTTTTATTGCCCTGATCATCTGCCTTTTCCCCGGTGGGCCAGGAAGCAGTGTTACATCAAACCCGCATGCTTTAAGACTTCTTTTAACTTCACCCTTGGCTGAATAGGTGACTAAGACACCATTTTTATTTGTAACGTCTGAGATTCCTGAAAACAATTCCCTGGTCCACATTTCAGGTTGTTTATCAGGCCCGAATGCATCAAAATATATCAAGTCATATCTGCCAGCAAGTCGTTCTTTTGTGAAATCAGTTTCAATTTTTTTCAGGTTGAAGTTAGTGCAGATATTTACACTTATATCCCATGGTGATGAATGGATCAGGTTAAAAATTTCCCTTCCGTATTCACCCGCAAATTTATAATGATTCAGTGAGGAGGTAATTTTAATATCAAGCGGATGGTTTTCGATTGAAGTATAGTCGACCTCTCTTGTCCCTTTATAGCTGATGATGGCTGTCAGAAGTGCATTTAGCCCGGTGCCGAAGCCAATTTCAAGAATTGAAAGAGGATCAGCTTTACAAAAATCGAAACCATTCCTAATGAAAATAAAAGTGGATTCCTGAACTGCACCATATACTGAATGATAGTGCTCACCTAATTCTGGTACATATATAGTATGTGAACCGTCGGCAGTATTGATAAGCTGAATCATAATTTTATTTTTAAATAAGATAAAAGACAAAAGTAAAAAGATAAAGGTGGAAATCTATCAGGAAAGACTTATGTCTTGTGCCTTCCTGCCTGCCGTCAGGCAGGTTGTCTTTTGTCTTTTTCAGTTATTCTTTCAGTAATTTGTATTACTTTTATTCTCTGATTTTCAAAAATATTTCAGATTCAATAATTTCTATTTTTAAATATTTATTGTTATCGCCATGAAAACAAAACAATCAAGAAGGGATTTTCTAAGAGTAACTGCCACAGGTGCTCTTGGAGCTATTGTCATTTCAAAGAGTGATTGGAAAACCCTTGGATCTCCTGCTTCACCATCAGCTGATGTTGATCCAAAAACTTTTGGAATCGGACTTCAGTTATATACTATACGTGAAGCCATGGGAAAGGATGTCCCGGGCTCATTGAAAAAGGTTTCTGATACCGGATATAAATACCTGGAGGTAGCCAGTTATGGGAACGGGAAATTTTATGGGTACCTGCCAGGCGACTTAAAAAAGATGGCAAATGATCTGGGCATGGAAATCATCAGTAGTCATGCAGGTGTTAATCCTGCTGGTATTACTGCGGATGAAGCCAGGAAAATGGCAGAAGACCATGCACAGCTCGGTGTTAAATATTGTTTGCAGCCTTATGTTGATGATAAAGATCGCAAATCAATTGCAGGTTATCAGAAAATGGTTGCTGAATGGAACAAAGTTGGAAAGATCATGAAGGAAAACGGGGTGCAGTTCGGGTACCATAATCATAATTTCGAATTCGGTACAGTAGAAGGGAAGATTCCTTATTTCGATATCTTTCTTCCGGAAATGGACAAAGACTTTATGACTATGGAACTTGATCTTTTCTGGACCACCAAAGCCGGGATAAACCCGGTTGAACTTTTCAAAAAATACCCCGGAAGGTTCCAGCTTTTCCATATGAAAGACATGTATACCAAAGAGGCACCATTCTTCAAAACTGCAAGCGATGATTTTGCTCCAGTGGGTGCTGGCGTGATAAATTTCAAGGAGATTCTTGCAGCTAAAAATATTGCCGGAATGAAATATATGTTTGTTGAACAGGACAGTACAAAAGACGGGAAACCATTTGACGCCATCAAAACAAGCATTACTAATTTAACAACGAAGATATTGGTGTAAATGGCTCAAGGGCTTAAGGGCGCAGTGGCTCAAAGGCTCAAAGGAAATCAAATAATACTCATCTCTGAGTTCTGAACTCTGTGCTCTGTGCTCTGTGCCATACACCATTACCAGTTCGAATCATACCATGTTCTCACATCTGTGACAACCATACCTGCATTTATTGCAGCTTCAATACCAAGTTCTGCATCCTCAAAGACTTCAATGAATTCTGGTTTAACTTTCATCAGAGTTGCACATTTTAGAAAGGTTTCAGGATGAGGTTTGAAATTATCTACATCATTTGCAGTAACAATAATGTCGAAATACTTCCTGAGGTGTGTAACGTCCAGAGTCCGTTCAACAGCATCCCTGTGACCACCGGTGCCGACAGCCATAGGTATTTTCCCATAATATTTTTTTACTATATCCACAACAGGTTTGATGGGTTTGACCAGATGTTGCTCTTTAAAGAATTCAATAAGCTTTGCATCCATTAGTTGATCAATAGTTACCTTCCCGTTTAGCTTGCACTCGTTAATAATCTCCTCTGCAATTATCCATCCTGGTGTACCAGTATGTTTTCTTAGAAAAGTTGTATCAATATCGGCGCCAAATTTTTTGCAAGCCATTCGCCAACCTTTTAGGTGATATGGCATTGTATCGGCCAGAGTTCCGTCGAGATCAAAAATGAGACCCTTAATACCCGGTTTTATATCGTATTGCATTTTTTTTTTATTGCCGCAAATGTAGTAAGAACACTTCATCTTTTCAACCTCTCACATCCTAAATCGTATAATAATAACTCCATAGCGATGATTGGAAAATCAAACGATGTGTCTGAAATTTCGTATCTTGTGTTTTATCTAAATAATATAAAGCTTTATGAACATCGAAGAAGAGAAACAAGCGGGACTTATAAAAGAGCTTAACGATTTAAAGAATGAATATAATTCTGCAAAAGAATTATATGAGAAAGAGATATCACGGCTCAAAGTCGAGACAGAAAATTTAAGAAAGAGTGAGGAAAAATTCAAAATTGCATATATAACAAGTCCTGATTCAATCAATATTAACCGGCTATCAGATGGAATGTATGTCTCTATTAATGAGGGATTCACAAATATAATGGGTTATACTGAAAGCGAATCGATAGGAAGAACTTCACTTGAGATGAACATATGGTTTACCCTGGAGGACCGAGAGTATATGGTGAAGGAACTTGAGGCAAACGGGGAAATAAGAAACTTTGAAGCTAAATTTTTGTCAAAGGATGGAAGTATAGTATTTGGATTGTTATCAGCTTCCCTTATTAATCTCGATGGTGTACCGCATATTCTTACTGTTGTAAGGGATGTCACAATTCGTAAGAAGGCAGAAGAAGCTCTTATTAAAGAGCAATTCCTGATAAACGCTCTTATGAATAACCTTACCGATCATGTGTATTTCAAAGATTTGGAAAGCAGGTTTATCAGGAATAACAGGGCTCATGCACTCTCGTTCGGATTAAGTGATCCGGTACAGGTAATTGGTAAATCTGATTTTGATTTCTTTACTGAAAATGCTGCCCGTCAGGCATTTGAAGATGAACAGGCAATAATCAAAACCGGGAAGCCAATTTTAAAAGAAGAGAAACTAACAAGAAAGGATCAGTCTGATGCATGGTTTTCTGCAATCAAAATGCCTTTATTTGACAACGATGGCACTATTATAGGAACTTTTGGTATTTCGAGGGATATAACCGGAAAAAAGCGAAGTGAGTTAGAAAACCAGGCATTGTTTGAGATTACCCAGGGCATTACCTCTACTGGTAATCTTGATGATTTGCTCAAATTAATCCATCGATCACTCGGGAAAGTTGTTTATGCCGAGAATTGTTTTGTGGCCCTTTTCGATGAGAAATCAGGTCTCTTCAGCTTTCCATACTTTGTTGATAAAATAGATTCGACTCCTGTGCCCGCTTCTATGGAAAAGAGCTGTTCAGCATACGTTTTCCATACTGTAAAGCCTCTTATGCTTACACAGGAACATTTCGACCAGCTTGTGAAACAGGGTGAAGTCGAGTTAGTTGGCTCCAATTCACCTTCATGGATTGGAATACCATTACAGTCACCTTCAAAAGTAATCGGTGTACTGGTTCTTCAGCATTACGAGAAAGAAAATGTCTATTCAGAAAACGATGTAAAATTTCTCATCTCCATTGGAAGTCAGATTGCTATGGCTATTGAACGCAAAAAAGCGGAGGAAGAAATAAATCTGAAAAATGAACAGTTGCAGGCAATTAATGCAGAAAAAGATAAATTCTTTTCAATAATTGCTCACGACCTCAGAGGTCCATTAAGTGCATTTGTAGCGGCCACTCAGATATTAACT
>Ga0302321_100001388_pt1 | contig 20707 bp, 15 predicted proteins | sample Fen_T0_1_FD_202505 | JGI IMG/M metagenome (GOLD analysis project Ga0302321, IMG submission 202505) | Peat permafrost microbial communities from Stordalen Mire near Abisko, Sweden - Fen_T0_1 | ecosystem: Environmental > Terrestrial > Soil > Wetlands > Permafrost | place: Sweden: Abisko...
GTGCGGCCGTGGTCGGACGCGCTTGTCGCCAACATCGCGCGCGTCGACGAAATCTGGACGGCGTCGCGGCGTCGCTTCGGCGCGGGCGGCGATTTCCTGTGCGGCGCGTTCTCGCTGGCCGACGCGTTCTACGGCCCGGTCGCGTTCCGCTTCCAGAGCTACGGCGTGCAGCCCGAGGGCCACGCGGGCGCGTACCTGCGCACGCTGCTCGCGCACCCGTTCCTGCGCGAATGGGAGGTGGCGGCACTGGCCGAAACCGGAATCGTCGACGCCGATGAGCCGCGCATCATGTATCGCGACAAGCTCAAGGCCGCAGGGCAACGCTGATGCCCGAGATGGATCCTGGACTCGAGAAGCTGCAGGCGCGGATTCGCAAGGCGGCGGACGACCGCACGCCGTTGCGCATCCGTGGCGGCGGAACCAAGGACTTCTACGGCGGCCTGCCGCTGGGCGACATCCTCGACACGCAGGTGTACGCCGGCATCGTCGAATACGATCCCACCGAACTTGTGCTCACGGCGCGCGCTGGGACGTCGCTCGCGGCGATCGAAAGCGCGATGCGCGCGCGTGGCCAGATGCTCGCGTTCGAGCCGCCGCACTTCAGCGAAGGGGCCACGCTTGGCGGCACCGTGGCCAGCGGATTGTCCGGACCGCGGCGTCCGTATGCCGGATCGGTCCGTGACCTGATCCTGGGCGTGCGCGTGCTGGACGGCACGGGGCAGGACCTGTCCTTCGGCGGCCGCGTCATGAAGAACGTCGCCGGATTCGACGTTGCTCGCCTGATGACCGGCGCGCTGGGCACGCTCGGCGTCATCACGGAAGTGTCGCTCAAGTGCCTGCCGCTTCCGAAGTCCGAGGCCACGCTCGAATTCGAGTGCTCGGCCGACGAAGCGATCCGCAAGGTCAACGAGTGGGCCACGCAGCCGCTGCCGTTGTCGGCCACCTGTTACCACCACGGACGGATGCGGGTCAGGCTCTCGGGCGCCGCGCCGGCCGTCTCTGCGGCGGTGGGGAAGCTCGGCGGCCAGCAGGTTCCCACGGCGGAGAAATACTGGGCCAGCCTGCGCGACCATTCGCATTTGTTCTTTGCCGGGTCGCGCGCGGCCGACGTGCCTCTGTGGCGCCTGTCGGTCAAGTCGACGGCGCCCTACACGGACTTAGGCGGCGAGCAACTGGTGGAGTGGGGCGGCGGATTGCGCTGGCTGGCGGCGGGCGACCGCACGGATGCCCAGCGTGTCCGGCTGTGGGCCGCAGCAAACGGCGGCCATGCCACGCTGTTCCGGTCCGCCGACAAGAGCGCCGGCGCCTTTCATCCGCTCACGGCCACGCTGCAGGCACTGCATCAGCGGCTGAAGGCGGCATTCGATCCGCACGGCATTCTCAATCGCGGCCGGCTCTATCCCGAGTTCTGACGGAAACGCCGACAGCCACCTCCCATGCAGACCGAGCTCTCCGCCGAATTCCGCGACACGCCCGAAGGCCGCGAAGCCGACGCCATCCTTCGCGCTTGCGTGCATTGCGGGTTCTGCACGGCGACCTGTCCCACGTACCAGCTGCTGGGCGACGAGCTCGACGGGCCGCGCGGCCGGATCTACCTGATCAAGCAGGTGCTGGAAGGCGACCCGGTCACGCAGAAGACGCAGGTGCATCTCGATCGCTGCCTGACCTGCCGCAATTGCGAGACGACATGCCCGTCCGGCGTGCAGTACGGCCGGCTGCTGGACATCGGCCGCGCGATCGTCGAGCGCAAGGTCGGCCGCACGCCGGCGGAGGCGGCGCAGCGCTGGGGCCTTCGCCGCGCGCTGCTTTCGGGGGGGCTGTTCTCCGCGGCGCTTTCGTCCGCCCGGATGCTGAAGGGATTGCTGCCGCGCGAGCTTCGCGACCAGATTCCGGCCAGCGAGCATGCCGGCATGTGGCCCGCACCGCGGCATGCACGGAAAATGCTGCTGCTGGAGGGCTGCGTGCAGCCTTCGCTGAAGCCCAACATCGACGCGGCGACGGCGCGGGTCTTCGACCGCATCGGCATCTCCGCCATTCGCGTCGCCGGAGGCGGCTGTTGCGGCGCGATGTCGCATCACCTGAGCGCGGACGACGAGGCGCGAGCCATCGTGCGCAAGAACATCGATGCGTGGTGGCCGCACGTCGAACGGGACGTGGAGGCGATCGTGGTGACGGCCAGCGGCTGCGGCATCATGGTCAAGGACTACGGCCACTTCATGGCGCGCGATCCTTCCTACGTGGCGAAGGCGCGCCGGATTGCCGACATCGCGCGCGACCCGATCGAGATCGTCACCGCGGAATGGCGCAGGATCGCGCCGCTGGTGGCGATGGACCAGGGCCCGCAGCGCGTCGCGTTCCATCCGCCGTGCTCGCTGCAGCACGGCATGAAGATCAAGGGCCAGGTGGAGGAAATCCTGCAGGCGCTCGGCCATTCGCTCCTGCCCGTCGCGGATGCGCACATGTGCTGCGGCTCGGCCGGCACGTATTCGGTCCTTCAGCCCAAGCTTGCGGGCGAGCTCAAGGCCAACAAGCTGCGCGCGCTGGAAGCATCGCGGCCGAACGTCATCGCAACGGCGAACATCGGTTGCATGACGCACCTCGAATCGGGCACGCGCACGCCGGTGCAGCACTGGATTGAGTTGCTGGACAAGCGGATGATGACTCCGCAGCGGACCAAGTGACCGCCGCCGGCGAGCCGTTGGCGCGGCGCGACCGCCGTGCAGACTATCCGCATGTGCTGGCCATCCCGACGCGCTGGATGGACAACGACACGTACGGGCACGTGAACAACGTCACCTACTATTCCTATTTCGACACGGTCGTGAACGAGCACCTGGTGCGCGCCGGCGGCCTAGACATCCACAACGCGCCCGCCATCGGCCTCGTCGTCGAGACGTCCTGCAGCTTCCACCGGCCGCTGTCGTTTCCCGACACCGTGGATGCGGGCCTGCGTGTGGCGAAGATCGGCAACTCGTCGGTCGCGTACGAAATCGCGTTGTTCCGTCGCGATGACGAGGCGCCGGCCGCGACCGGTCGCTTCGTGCACGTGTGGGTCGACCGGGCGACGCAGCGGCCGGTGTCCGTCCCGCCGCGCATCCGTGAGGCATTGGCGGCATTGGTGGTCTCCGCGTGAGCGAACCGCCGGCGCTCTCCTGTTCCGCGATGACGGCGGCAACGCGTGCGGACGCAAGAGCGTTGCTCGGCGCCTTCCTCGCGGACGACGCGCATTACCGCGCATCGGCGGCGGCCTATGGAGACGGCGGAGCGGCGGCGCTCGACCGAGCGCTCGACTTGTTCCTCGTGCATCCGGAAACGGGCTTCGTCTGGCTGGCGCAGCTGCCGGAGCGCGGTGAGCTGCAGACCGTGGGCGCCTGTGTCGTGTGCCGTGCCATTTCCACGTCGCGCGGCGCGGTGGTCGCCAAGCTCGACGACGTCACGATCCACGAAGACTGGCAGGGCCGTGGCGTCGGGCAGCAGATGCTGACCGCGCTGATGGCGCACCTGCGCGAACACGGCATCGAGCGCATCGACAGCGCATGCCATCGCGACAACGCGGGCGCGTGGCGCTTCTACGAGCGGCTGGGCTTCCGGCCGCTCGACGAGGAACGGATCGCGGTGCTGCTGTGACAGCCGACAAGGCGTCGCGGTTGTTCGCGCTGGTGCCGGCGGCCGGCGGCGGGTCGCGCTTCGGCGCGGCAGTCCCGAAGCAATACGCGCAGCTGTCAGGGCAACCGCTGCTGGCATGGACGCTCGCGCGCTTGCGCGCCGCGCTCGAACTCCGCGCCATTGTCGTGGCGCTTGCGCCCGACGACGATCGCTACGACCGCGAGATCGGCGCGCGCGAGACCGTCACCGTCCTGCGCTGCGGCGGCCGCACGCGCAGCGACACGGTGCGCAACACGCTGGAGGCAATGGCCGGCACGTGCGGCGACGACGATTGGATCCTGGTGCACGATGCGGCCCGGCCGTGCGTACCGGCGGATGCGCTGGCGCGGCTGGTCGCGCAAGTCAGCGACGATGCCGTCGGGGGCCTGCTGGCGATTCCCGTCGCCGACACGCTGAAGCGCGCGGACGGCGTCGGCGACGGCGCAGCGCCCCGCGTTCTGCGCACGGAGAATCGCGCCGGACTGTGGCAGGCGCAGACGCCGCAGATGTTTCGTTATGGCGTGCTGGTGCGCGCGCTGGCGCATCCGGCGGCGTCCGAATGCACGGACGAAGCGCAGGCCGTGGAGAGCCTGGGCCTCTCGCCCCGGCTCGTGCGAGGCAGCCTGGCCAACATCAAGGTCACCTTTCCCGACGATCTCGACCTGGCGGCGGCAATTCTCGCGTCGCAGACAAACCAAAAGGGCTCGACATGACGCTGCGCATCGGCAATGGCTTCGACGTTCACGCGCTGGTCGCCGGACGTCCGCTGATACTGGGCGGCGTCACCATTCCCCATGACCGCGGACTCGCCGGGCACTCCGACGCCGACGTCCTGCTGCACGCCATCACCGACGCGATTCTGGGCGCGTTGGCACTGGGCGACCTGGGCAAGCATTTCCCCGACACGGATCCGCGTTGGCGCGGGGCCGACAGCCGCGCCCTGCTGCGACACGCCTTTGCGCTGGCCTTTGACGCCGGCTGGGAGATTGGCAACGTCGATGCGACGCTGATCGCGCAGGCGCCGAAGGTCGCGCCTTATGTCGCGCAAATGCGCACGAACATCGCACTGGACCTGGGTTGCGACGAAGCGCGCGTTTCCGTGAAGGCCACGACCACGGAGCATTTGGGCTTCACCGGTCGCGAGGAGGGCGTCGCCGCGCTCGCGACCGTTCTCTTGCAGATGCGCGACCGCAACGCCGGTCCCTGAGGCGGTCGCAGTTCTAGGACGCGGATAGCGGAAGCCCGACGCGTGCGACGGTGCCGCCGCCGTCGCGTGGTGACAGGTCGAAGCTGCCGCCATGAATGCGGGCGATGCGATCGACGATGGCCAGGCCCAGGCCTGCACCGGCCGCGCCGTCCTCACGTGCCCGAGCCGCGGATGCTCGCGTAAACGGCTGCTTCAGGCGCTCGACCTGGTCCGGCGGAATGCCGGCACCCCGGTCGGCGACGTCGAGCCACACCTGGCTGCCGGCAAGGGCCGTGCTCACTTCCACCGGAGGCGCACCGTAGGCGAGCGCATTGTCGATGAGGTTGGCGACGAGGCGCGAGATCGCCGTCGGCTTGAGCGGCAGCGGCGGAATGGCGCCCGGCGTGAAGGTCACCGCATGGCCGGCCTGTGCGTAGCGTTCCACCGAGGCTGCGACAATCGCATTGAGATCGGCAGGTTGCAGCGCGGTCGCCGCGTCGTCGCGGGCGAAGTCGAGGAACTGCCCGATGATGCGGTCCATCTCCTCGATGTCGGCGACCATGCCGGCCCGAGTCGCCTCGTCGCCGATCTCCAGCTCGATGCCCAGCCTGAGACGCGAGAGCGGCGTGCGCAGGTCGTGCGAGACGCCGGCCAGCAGCACGGCGCGATCGCGTTCGATCTGGCGCAGGTTGCCGAGCATCGCGTTGAATCCGCGGTTGACCGCCGCGATTTCCGTCGGCCCGGATTCGGGCAGCGGCGGTGGCGTCTCGCCTCGACCGACGCGGCCGACCGCGCTCGTCAGCTCACGCAGCGGACGCGCCAGGAAGCGCGCGAAGACGAAGGCCGCGACGAGCAGCAGTGCGAGGACGACGAGCGTCCAGGTCAATGCGCGCGAAGGAATATCCGGAGCCTCCGGCCGTTCGGGCATCGGAAAGCCCACCCAGTAACCTTCGCCTCCGGCACGGACGCGCACCAGCAGCAGGTGCAGGCGAGGCGCCACGCGCACCTCGGTGTCCGGACCGAGGCTTGCTCGCAGCCGCTCCTCGAGATCGGCGAACATGGGCCCCAGCGCCGGCTGGCCGATGTTGGGGCGCTCGCTCTCGGGAACGATGCGCACTTCGTATTCGCGATTCAGCCGCTGCAGCGTTTCGCGGCGGTGCGGTCCGTCGGCGCTTTCCAGTGCGGCGCGCAGCGCCTGCAACTGTGTCAGCTTCGTGTCGCTGAACTGGCGGACCAGGAGTTCGGCACGGTCGTGCCGAAACATCAGGATGCTGGTGAGCACCGCCAGCGCGACCACGGCCACCAGCAGCAGAACGAGGCGCCCGAACAGCGAGCGCGGCAGCAGCGTCACGGCGGGCTTTCGCCGGCAGCAGCGGGTGGTTCGTCCTCGCCGGGCGCGGCCAAGTCCGGCACGTAAACGTAGCCGAATCCCCAGACCGTCTGTATGAAGCGCGGGTTGGCCGGATCGGGCTCGATCAGCTTGCGCAGCCGCGAGACCTGGACGTCGATGGCGCGGTCGAAGACTTCATGGTCGCGTCCGCGCGCCAGCATCATCAGTTTCTCGCGGGCCAGCGGCTGGCGCGGGTGCTGCACGAAGACCTTGAGCAGCGAGAACTCTCCGGTCGTCAGCGAAATGCTCGTACCGTCCTTCAGGAGCGCGCGCGCGGAAAGGTCGAGCGCGAAGGGGCCGAACGGAACGCTGCCTTCTTCGCCCGGCGCCCCGGGCGCCACGCGGTCCATCTGCCGGCGCAGCACCGCGTGGATGCGCGCGACGAGTTCGCGCGGGTTGAACGGCTTGGGCAGGTAATCGTCCGCGCCCATCTCGAGCCCGACGATGCGGTCGACTTCCTCGCCCTTGGCGGTGAGCATGATGATCGGCACCGACTCTCCCGCGCCGCGCAGCCGCCGGCACACGGACAGTCCGTCCTCGCCGGGCAGCATCAGGTCAAGCACGACCAGGTGCGGCGGGTCGCGCTGCAGCTTCTTGTCGATGTCGCGCGCGTCGGCGAGCGCCGCGACCTGGAAGCCCTGCTCGCCCAGGTAGCGGGTGAGCAGGTCGCGCAGGCGCACGTCGTCGTCGACGACGAGAATCTTGGTTGGGGCGGACTTGTTGACCATGGCTGTCATTAGAACGGCTGCGCGCGATGCGCAGCGCGTCCGTGCTGTAAGCAATTGTAACGTCAGCGGGGCACGCGCAATGTCCGGTTGCAATACACTGCCACCGCAGAGTGAACGCCGCGGGGACAATGAGTCTCGAAACATCGTACCGGACAACTTCGGGAACATAGCGGAGCGGACGGTGCAACCCCGACAGGAAAACACTGGAAGAGGAAAGAACATGAGAGAGCGAACTTTGGGACGTCCCGCGTTTCGTCTGGCCGCGTTCGCGGCATCGGCGGCGATGGCATTGACCGGCGGCGCCGCGCTGGCGCAGCCGTTCGGTGGCGCCGGACACGGGCCCGGACCCGGACACGGCGGTGGCGGCATGGACATCGAACACACGCTCGGCGCAGTGAAGGGTCAGCTGAACCTCAACACGTCGCAGCAACTGCAATGGGACAACGCCTCCGCGCAGACCACGGCGGCGCGCGAAACCGGACGCGCCGGCATGCAGAAGGTTCACGACGCGATGGCGGCGGAACTCGCCAAGCCCGAGCCGGACCTGGCGGCCGTCGCCGCGGTGGCCGACAGCGTGCATTCAAGCAACCAGGCGCAGCGCCAGGGCATTCGCGCCCAATGGCTGCAGATCTACGCGACGTTTTCGCCCGCGCAGAAGGCGGTCGTGCGCGATGCGCTGGCGAAGCAAATGGCGCGGATGGAGTCGATGGCCGCGAGAATGAAGGCACACATGCAGGGAGGCGGCTGACGCACCATTGCCGCTGCCTTGCGCAACACTGCGCGAAGCAGCGGAATTCGTTACGTGTTGGTTGGACGGGGCGTGCGCTTGCACGCCCTGTTTTTTTCGCCAGCGAGACTGGCCCCAGCCGCCGATGCCAGGCTGCCAGATTGAATAAAATATCAACAAAACAATGACATAAATATTTTGCACCCATGCATCTATGACAATGGCATTACCGGTGCTATGCTTTTGTCATGGAACGCGCCGCGCGTTCCACCGCGAGGGGATGGGACCATGCGGGAGGGCGGGGAACTGCGGGTCGAAGCGACGGATACGGCGCAACGGGGAGGCTCGCGTCCGTGGTCGGTGCCGTTGCGTTGTGCGACGGTGCTGCTGTTGTGGCTGGCCCTCGTGCAACTGGTCGGCGCGCAGGCAGCGGTCAGTCCCGTGTACCGGTTCTTCAACAAGTCCACGGGCACGCATTTCTACACGATCGTCGCCGCCGAGCGCGACCACGTCCTCGGTGCCTATCCGCAGTTCATCTACGAAGGTCCGGCGTTCGCGGCGTATGCCGGGCCCGTTGCGGGTGCTGCGCCCGTGTTCCGGTTCTTCAACACCGCGACCGGCACGCATTTCTATACGAACAAGATGGCGGAGCGCGATTATGTCGTCGCCACGTGGCCGCAGTTCGCCTTCGAGGGACCTGCGTTCTACGCCATGCCGGGTGCCGGCGCCGATGGCCGCATCGAACTGTTCCGGTTCTTCAACACGTCGACCGGCGCGCACTTCTATACGGCTTCGACGGCGGAGCGCGATTCGGTGCTCGCGACGCTGCCGCAGTTCAACTACGAGGGCGTCGCCTTCTTCGTCTACGCTGCGGCGGGCGATCCCACGCCGCCGGCCGTCGCCGTGTCCGACGCGTTCCGCTTCCTGCAGCAGGCGTCCTTCGGCGCCACGCCTGCCACGCTCGCGCGCGCCAAGGCCATCGGCGTGCAGGCCTACCTCGAGGAACAGTTCGGGCAGCCGGCCAGTGGTTACCCGGACGCCGAATACAACTACCTGTCGCTCGACGAGTCGGACAGCTGCTCGTTCAGCGCGATCCGTCAGGGCGCAGCCTATGCCTGCGCCCTCAACCAGCTGACGCTGTTCAAGTTGCGCAACCAGTTCTTCGCCAATGCGTTGGCGAAGCCCGACCAGTTGCGCCAGCGGGTCGCGTGGTTGTTGTCGCAGTTCTTCGTCATCTCGGCGATGAAGGACCCGGACATGGAAGCCGCGTACGTGCAGGCGCGGTACCACCAGGCGCTGTTCCGTGAGGCTTTCGGCAACTTCGAGAACCTGCTGCTCCAGGTTTCCATGTCGCCGCAGATGGGGCATTACCTCGACATGGTGGACAACGCGAAAGCCAATCCTGCGGCGGGCACCGAACCCAACCAGAATTTCGCGCGCGAACTGCTGCAACTGTTTTCCATCGGCGTCAACGAGCTCAAAGCCGATGGCACGCCGATCCTCGATGCGTCGGGGCAGCCGGTGCCGAGCTACGGCCAGACGGAGATCAAGTCGTTCGCGCGCGTGTTCACCGGCTGGACCTATCCGCCATTCGATGCGCCGCAGGCGCGCGGGCCCGACGATGGCCGGTACTTCGCCAAGGCGATGGTGCCGGTCGCGGCGGACCATGACGCCGATGCCAAGACGCTGCTGAAAGGCGCGACGCTGCCGCCGGGACTGGGCGCGGAAACCGAACTGCGCCTCGCGATCCACAACGTCTTCATGCATCCGAACACGGGTCCCTTCTTCGCCAAGCACCTCGTGCGGCAGCTGGTGACGGGCAATCCTTCTGCGGCCTACATCGGACGCGTGGCAGCGGCATTCAATGACAATGGCAGCGGCGTGCGCGGCGACATGAAGGCGGTGCTGCGGGCAGTGCTGCTCGATGCGGAAGCGCGCGGCGACGTCAAGGCGGAAGCGGGCTACGGCATGCTGAAGGAGCCCGTGCTGTACATCACGTCGGTGTTGCGCGAGCTGGGGGCTGCGAGCGACGGCGCCGGCCTGGACCGGCCCGCCAAGGCGATGGGGCAGGACGTCTTCTATTCGCCGACCGTCTTCAACTACTACCCCGCCGAGTACCGGATCCCGGGCACCTCGCTGGTGGCGCCGCAGTTCGGCATACACAACACCAACACCGTGCTGCATCGGATGAACTTCGCCTACGACATGATCTACAACGGCGGCTACGGTCCCGACGGCGATGTACCGAACGCCATCGGCACCGCCGTCGACCTGAAGGCTTTCGCAAGCGTCGCCGCCGATCCGACAAGGCTCGTCGCGATGGTCGGCGACATCCTGTTCGGCGGCGGCATGCCGCTCGGCATCAAGGCCGAAATCACCGCGGCTGTGAATGCGATGCCGGCGGACGATCCCGACGAGCGCGCGCGCACGGCTGTGTTCCTGGCCGTTTCGTCGTTCCAGTTCCAGGTGTCCCGATGACGAACGTTCCTGCTCGACGCCGCTTCCTCCGTGCCACGGGCGCGCTTTCCGCTGGCGCCTTGTTTCCGGCGCTGTCGGCGTGGACGCCCGCGGCGCTTGCGCAGTCGGCGGACTATCGCGCGCTGGTCTGCGTGTTCCTCTACGGCGGCAACGACGGCAACAACATGGTCGTGCCCTACGACGACTACGCAGGCTATGCCGCCGGGCGCAGCGGCGCAACCGGTGCCGCCCTCGGCCGCGACGAACTCGTGCCCATCGCGCCGGCGGGATTGCCGCGCTACGGACTGCATCCGCAGCTGGCGCCGCTGGCGCCGCTTTTCGAGCAGGGCAAGCTTGCGGTCGTCGCCAATGTCGGCGCGCTGACGGGGCCCATCACGCGGGCGGACTACCTGGCCGGCAAAACGCGCCCGCGCAATCTCTTTTCGCACAGCGACCAGCAGTCGACGTGGCAGGGCCTGATTCCGGGGCAGGCCACGCCGAGCGGATGGGGTGGCCGCATCGTCGACGTCACCGCCGCCGGCAACGCGGCGCTGGCCATTCCCGGCATGGTCTCGCTCGCAGGCGATGCGGTGTACACGATCGGCGCAACCTCGCTGCCGGTCGCGCTTTCGCAGGATGGCGCGCTGGGCCTGGCCGGCGACCGGTACAGCGATTCCGGCAAGGTTCGCTACGACGCGATGGTGAAGATCCTCGCGCGCGACCGCGAAAGCCAGCTCGTGGCGAGCGCCGCCGATGTGATGGCGTTGGCGGTCAAGAGCAGCGAGGCACTGTCCGATGCGCTCAATTCGGCCTACAGCGCGATCGACGCAGCATTCCAGGGCGCGAACGGGGGCCTCGCCGATCAGCTCTACCAGTGCGCCAAGCTGGTCGCCGCGCGATCGCAGTTGGGCGTTGCGCGGCACGCATTCTTTACGTCCATGGGCGGCTTCGACACGCACAACGCGCAGCGCGGCGAGCAGGCGTCGCGCTTCAATGAGTTGGGACCCGCGCTGGCGGCCTTCCAGAAGGCGATGGAGGCGCTGGGCGCCGCGGACAAGGTCACGACGTTCACGCTGTCGGACTTCGGCAGGACGTTCCGCATCAACGCCAATGCCGGCAGTGATCACGCGTGGGGCAGCCATCACATCGTCCTGGGCGGCGGCGTGCGCGGCCGCGCATTCTATGGACGCTTCCCCAACCTCGCGATGGGCGGCCCGGACGACGCGGGCGACGACGGGCAGTGGATACCGACCACGTCGATCGAGCAGTACGGCGCGACCCTGGCAAAGTGGTTCGGTGTGCCGGCGCCGGCGATGTCGCAGGTGTTCCCCAATTTGAGTGCATTCGCTTCGGCGAACCTGGGATTCCTCGCCTGACTCCCCGGGCACAAATCCCTGGCCCGCCATTCCCACGGCATAAAAATGGCTAACGGGGACCGCATCGGTACCGGGGCGGCAATATCCGCCACAACACAACCCAGCGCGGCCGTCCATTTGCATGTTTTGCCTCACCTGCGGGTAATCCTGCTGTCATTAAGCTGGTTAGTACACAACAAGACAGCGTCATATGAAAGTCTGTCAAGACAGTATAATCAATGTATTACAGCAATGTCTTAACATGGCATGCGCATAAAACAGAACGCAATATTGCCGTTTGTCGCCAAAACTAAAAAAGACTTGAAATATATAACTTGGCAGGGAATAATCCGGGCACAGGGGAGCGTTCCAACGCCCGCACCGTCCTGGAAGTCGAGTCCGGTGCATGCCGAAAGAGCGAGCCAACCACGACATCCGTCGTCCCAAGTCCGGAGGCTGGCGATGCAGGGCGTAATCAGCAGGTCCAAGAACGTGATGCCGCGCATGCGCGGTTGGCTCAAGGGTATGGCGGCCGTCCTGGCGCTGGGTTTGGGGCTGGGGGCGCAAGTCGCCGTCGCCGCCGACCAGACGTACCCCGTCGTCCGTTTCTACAACGAGCGGACGGGCACGCACTTCTACACGATCGACACCGCGGAGCGGGACCAGGTCCTGCGCCTGTATCCGTGGTTCGACTATGAAGGCGTCCAGTTCTACGCGTACAAGACGCAGGTCGTCGGCAGCCAGCCGGTGTACCGCTTCTTCAACTCGTCGACGGGCACGCACTTCTACACGATCGTCCCGGCCGAAAAAGATTACGTGCTGCTGCACTTCCCGGTCTTCGCCTACGAGGGCCCGGTCTACTACGCGATGGCCGCGCCCGCGGCAGGCAGCGAGGACCTCTACCGGTTCTTCAACACGCGTACCGGCGCACATTTCTATACGACCAGCGCACCCGAACGCGACCACGTCAAGGCGACGTGGCCGTGGTTCACGTTCGAGGGCACGGCCTACCAGGTCTTCGCCGACGTAACGCCCGGCGGTGGCGGCGGTGGTGCCGGCCCGACGACGACGTCGCTGTTCAGTTCCGCCAACCCGGCGGCGGTCGGCGCCGGTGTGACGTTCGTGGCGACCGTATCGGGCAATGCGCCCACGGGAATCATGAGCTTCACCGACAACGGCACGGCGCTGGCCGGCTGCGCCGCAGTCACCATCGCGCCGAGCGGCACGACGGGAGCGGCCGTATGCACGACGTCGACGCTGGCGGCGGGCAATCACACGATCATGGCAACGTATGCCGGCGACGCGGCCAACGCTTCGTCCAGCAACTCGCTCGTTGAAGTCATCAACGGCGGCGGTGGCGGCGGCGTAACGACGACGACATCGGTGGCCAGTTCGCTCAATCCTTCCACGGCGGGGGCGATCGTGCTGTTCACCGCCACGGTGACGGGCAACTCGCCGACCGGCACGGTCACCTTCACCGACAGCGGCGCGTCGATCGGCTGCGCGGCGGTGACATTGAGCGCGGGCACGGCGACCTGCTCGACGGCAGCGCTTGCCCAGGGCACGCATACGATCGTCGCGAGCTACGGCGGCGACGCCGGCAACATGGGCTCGAGCGGGATGGTCTCGCAGGTCGTGAACGCGGGCGGCGGTGGCCAGACGTCGACGATGACGACGTTGGTCAGCTCGGCGAACCCGGCTGCAAGCGGTGCCAGCGTCACCTTCACCGCGACCGTGACCGGCAACTTGCCGACCGGAAGCATCAACTTCATGGACGGCGCGGGATCGATCGCGAACTGCGCGGTCGTGGCGCTTGCGGCCGGCAGCGGCAATTCGCGCACCGCCGCCTGCACGACGACCACCCTTTCGGTGGGCACGCACAGCATCGCGGCAAAGTACTCCGGCGACTCGGCCAACCTGACGTCGACGAGCAACACGATCAGCGAGACGATCACGGGAACGCCGCCGGCACTGGTTCCGAGTGTGGCGTTCACGCTGTCCAACACGCTGATCGTCGCGCCGCAGACCGTGACCATCACGGCCACAGCCACGGAAGCGGGCGGCACGATCAGCAAGGTCTCGCTGTATCTGGATGGCGTCAAGCTGGCCGACCTGACGGCCTCGCCGTACACGTTTACCACCACGGCGCTGGGCGTCGGCACGCACATGATCTACGCGACGGCCACCGACGCGCTCAGCACCGTCGTGTCGACGCTGACGCAGAACGTGATCGCGATTTCCGGCGCACCGCCGGTGGCCTCCACGGACGCGAACATCTGGCGCTTGCTGAACCAGGCAACGTTCGGCGCATCGCAGTCCGAAGCGGCGAAGGTCAAGAGCATGGGCATCGGTCCCTGGATCGACAGCCAGTTCCTGCAGCCGGTATCGGGATATCCGGATACCAAGTACAACGTGATCTCGCTCAAGACCATCCCCTCGGTCTGCACGACGACGGATCCGGCAGGAAAGAACTATCCGGCGAACTCGCCGCAGGCGATCTGTGCCCGCGACCACCTGTCGTTGGCCATGATCCAGCGCGACTTCTTCGTCAACGCGATCACGGCGCCGGACCAGCTGCGCCAGCGCGTGGCGTGGGCGCTGTCGCAGATCACCGTGACGTCGGGCAACGAGCAGGACCTTTCCTACGCACACGTGATGTCGCGGTACCAGAGCCTCATGTTCAACAACGCGTTCGGCAACTACCAGACGCTGCTGCAGCAGATCACGCTGAACCCGGCCATGGGCAACTACCTCGACATGGTAAACAACGACCGGGGAAGCGGCGCCCGCGTGGCGAACGAGAACTACGCGCGGGAAATCATGCAGCTCTTCTCCGTGGGGCTGGAGGAATTGAACGACGACGGCTCCGTGATCAACGACGCGTCGGGCAATCCGATCCCCACGTACGACCAGAACACCATCAAGGAATTCGCCAAGGTGTTCACCGGTTACACGTTCGCGGACCCGGCCAACCCGGCAGCGCCGGCGACCAAGAAGAACGCCCCGTTCTACGCGGCGAACATGGTCACGTATCCGACGACGGCGACATCGGGTCACGAAACCTCGATCAAGACGCTGCTGAACGGCGTCGTCGTGCCGGCCAGCCAGACGCCGCAGCAGGACCTCGACGCGGCCGTGCAGAACGTGTTCATGCATCCGAACACGCCGGCCTACATCGGCCGCCAGCTGATCCAGCGTCTGGTCACGGGCAACCCGTCCGCTGCCTACATCGGCCGCATCTCCGCCGTGTTCAAGGACAACGGCGCGGGCGTGCGCGGCGACCTGAAGGCCGTGGTCAAGGCGATCCTGCTGGATACCGAAGCACGCAACGTCGCCACCCCGGCCGCTTCGTTCGGCAGCCTGCGCGAGCCGGTGCTGGCGGTCACGGCGGCCATCCGCGCGCTGAACGGGATCACGGACGGCAACCGCCTCGCGGGAGCGACGTCCAACCTGGGGCAGAACCCGTACTTCTCGCCGACGGTGTTCAATTACTTCCCGCCTGACGCGACGATTCCGGGAACCGCGGTGTTGGGACCTGAGTTCGCCATCCACACCACCAACTCGGCGGTGGCGCGCTCGAACCTGTTCTACACGCTGGTCTATCAGCCGTATGCGCCGGATGCCACGATTCCGAACGCCGTGGGCACGAGGCTCGACCTGTCGCAGTTCACCGCGCTCGCGACCAATCCGGCCGCCATGGTTACCCGCTTCAGCGAAGTGCTGACCGGAGGTCAGCTCGATCCGGCGGCGCAGGCCATCGTGGTCAACGCGGTCAATCAGGTCGTGGTCAGCGCGACGCCGACGGCCGCGCAGCTGATGGCCCGCGCGCAGATGGGGGCATTCCTGATACTTTCATCCTTCCACTTCCAGGTGCAGCGCTAACATGAATACCAATCGCCGGAAATTCCTGACGTCGACTACCGCGCTCACCGCGAGCGCGGCCGCAGGCAGCATGCTGCGCTGGGGGGTTGAGAGTGCCGAAGCGGCTGGTGCGCCGGATTACAAGGCCATCGTCTGCGTGTTCCTGTTCGGCGGCAGCGATTCGAACAACATGATCATCCCGTTCACCGACTACGCGCAGTACGCGGCAACGCGGACGGTGGCGTCGAACGTGGCCATTACCCAGGCGCAACTGCTGCAATTCGCAGGGGGCGGCAAGACCTACGGGTTCCATCCGTCCTTCGCGCCGATTTCCCCGTTGTATGCGTCCGGCAAGCTCGCCGTGATCGCCAATGCGGGGACGCTGATCATGCCGTTGACCCAGGCGCAATACAAAAGTCCTCCGCCGGGCTTTGTCCGGCCGTCGAACCTGTTCTCGCATTCCGACCAGCAGAACGCGTGGATGGGTCAGTTGCCTGGGGTGGCGGTCGCAACGGGCTGGGGTGGCCGTTCGGGCGATACGACGAGCATCGCCACCTACAATTCGACGTCGCTCATCCCCACGACGATCTCGGTGTCGGGCAAGCAGGTTTTCACCATCGGCAACAAGACGGCGCCACTGGTGATACCGGGCAACGGCGGCGTCTCGGTTTCCGCACAAGGCGGCGCAGATGCCGCTGCGCGCTATGCGGCGCTGCAGGCGTTGCTCGCCACCGGCGGGACGAACACGGTTGTCGCCGGGGGTTCGTCGATCCTCAACCAGGCGCTCACCGCCAACGCCACGGTGAATCCGATCCTCACGCCGACTGCGCCCGCCGTGATCACCAATGCGTTTACCGTGGGCGGCACACTGCTCAACACCGGCATTGCACAGCAGTTGCGGCAGGTGGCGCGGCTCATCAACGGACGCGTGGCAACGGGCAATGCGACCGGGCGCCAGTTCTTCTTCGTCAGCATGGGCGGTTTCGACACGCATTCGGGAACGGTCGCGAACCAGACCAACCTGTTCAACCAGCTGGCGCCGGCGATGAAGGCGTTCTACGACTACACGGTCGCCGATGGCGTAGCCAGCATGGTCACGCAGTTCACGAGCTCGGACTTCAACCGCACGTTCATCGGCAACGGCAACGCCGGCGTCGACCACGCGTGGGGCGGCCATCACATGGTCCTGGGCGGCGCGGTGAAGGGCGGCGTCATGTACGGCAAGTTTCCGGACCTCACGGTCAAAGGGCCGGACGATTCGGGCAGCAACGGCGCCTGGATTCCGACGACCTCCGTCGACCAGGTCGGCGGTACGCTCGCGAAGTGGTTCGGCATGCCGGGCACCGACATCGCGCAGGTATTCCCGAACCTCAAGAACTTTGCGCCCGACCTGGGCTTCATGGGCTGACGATGAAAAGAAGGGCTGCCCGAAGGCCGCCCGACACGACTACGACGGTCCTGCGTTAGACGATTCCGGCTTCGCTGCCCCCGCGGCGCCGGCGCGGGACCGCCACCCTTCTCCTCCGACCGCCGGTCGGGCCGCACGCGCCGCGGCCCGCACCGGCGCCTCTTTTTCCACCGGGCTTCCGCTCGTTTTCCCTCATCTTCCCTCATCTTCCCTATGCCGCGCGCGGCACCGCACGCGCGACCAGCGCCGTGGCCACGGCTTCGAGCACGTTGGCCACGACCGGCTTGGGCAACAGCGTCAGCCCGGCGGACCGCGCCGCACGCTCCGCCGCCACGCTGGTGTCGCCGGAGACGATCAGCGCCGGCACCGCGAAACCCAGTTCGTCGCGCAGCGCACGAACGGTGACGACGCCGCTGGCGCCGTCGCCCAGCCGCAGGTCGGCGACCACGAGATCCGGATATCGCGCTCCCCGGCCCAGCGCATCGAGCAGGTCGTGGACATCGCGGCCGCCAACGACCTCCGCGCCCCATACGGAGAACAACTCGGTCATCGCGTCGATCGCCGCGGGATCGTCGTCCACGACGGCCACGAGCGTTCCCTCGAGCGACGCACGCCCGGCGCGCGCGATGTCCGCCTTGATCGCGGCGAATGCATGCACGGCGTCAGCGGCACGGGGCGCGTCGATGCGAAAGCACGACCCGGCGCCTACGCGCGACACGACAGCGACGTCATGGCTCAGCAACCTGGCCAGCCGGCGAACGATGGCCAGGCCCAGGCCCATGCCGCTTGGTGTGGACCGGGTGCTGCAACCGCCACGCACCTGGTAGAACTCCTCGAAGATCCGTTCACCGTGCTCCGGCGCAATCCCGACGCCGGTATCGACGACGATCGCGGAGACGCGAGGACCGCGGCGACGCGCGCCGACAACGATGCCACCTCGCGATGTGTAGCGTACCGCGTTGGCGACCAGGTTCCTCAGCATGCGCTCGAGCAGCGCGGCGTCGCTGTCGACGGCCAGTCGCGTGGGCACGCTGCGCAGGTGGAGGCCCCTGGCTTCGGCCTGCGGCCTGAACTCGGCCACGACGCGCGCGAAAAGGGGCGCCAGCGCCACGCGGGAGCGCTCCGGCCTGTGCGCGCCGGCCTCCAGTTGCGACAGGTCGAGCAGCTGCGCGAATTGGGCCTCCAGCGCGTTGACGGCATTCTGGACGTTGCCCACCAGCGGCTGCCACGTGGAGTCCCGCGCGCGCGTAGCCAGCGCTGCCGTGTACAGGCCGAGCGCGTGCAGAGGCTGCCGCAGGTCGTGGCTTGCCGCGGCGAGGAGCTGGCTCTTGGCGCGATTGGCGGCTTCAGCGGCAGCGCGTGCCTCGTACGCGACGCGCGTCTGCCTCTTGAGCCCGTCGATGAGATCGATGTTCTCGTAGCGGATGGCGAGCGATCGCGTCAGCACGTCGTTCAGGTGGTGGCCGAAGGCAAGCACGAATCCCAGCACGACGCTCATCACCAATGCGGTGAACGTGTGCACGCGGTCGGCCACCAGCGCTTCGCGGAGGATGAGCGGCAGCAGTGCCGGCACGACAAAGCCATAGAACGACGGCTTGTACACGGCGGTGAGGTTGAGGCCGCCCAGCACGACGCCGAAGAGGCAGACGATCAGCAGCGCCTGGTGCGGCGGCGAGTCCGGATACATCGCAACGGCCGCGGCGCCCCACAGCGCGCCTCCTGCCGTCGACCCGGCGGCCCAGTAGCGTCCCCAGCGAGGTGCCGCGGCGAGTCCCGGCTGCGCGCGGTGCCACTCCCGAACCAGAGCGCCGCGCCACAGCTGGTTCGCGACGATGAGCGTCACCCATGCTGCCATCAGCCATGGCGGCGCCTGGCCCCACATTGCCGCGCACAGCAGCGCCGCGCCCAGGAACATCGACAGCGACGTGCGATGCCAGCCGGCATAGAGCTCGCCAATCTGGTCCGCGTGTGCGCGCGCGAGCAACGCGGGGGCAATGCCGCTGAGGGGGAACACGACCGGCGACCCGGGAAGGGGCGAAACTTCCGGTCAGCTGCGCAGCGTGGAGTTCTCGACGCTGATCCCGCGCCGGGCGAGCTCGACGATGGCCTGCGATCGCGAATGCACGTTGAGCGCCTTGAGGATCGCGCTGACGTGCACCTTGACCGTGCCCTCGGAGAGCCGCAGGTCGCGACAGATGAGCTTGTTGGGCTTGCCCTGGACCAGCAGCTGGAGCACGTCCGATTGCCGTTGCGTGAGCCCCAGGATGTCGATTGGAACGCCGTTGACGATCCGTGGGGCCGGAATGAGGTCCTTGGTCACGTGCCGCCCTCCCGAAAGGACGGTCTCGATGGCATCGAGCAGTGCAAGCGGGCTGGCCGTCTTGGCGATGAAGCCGCGCGCGCCGGCGGCAATGGCGGCGCTTACGGTCGCGGAATCGTGCGTGGCCGACAGCACGATGATGGGGAGCAGCGGCCGGTCGCGCCGCAGTTCCGCGAGAAGGTCCAGGCCGCGCGCGCCCGGCAGCGTGAGATCGAGCAGCACCAGAGCACAGTCGGGATGGCGCGCCAGCAGCATCAGCGTTTCCACGCGGTCGGTTGCGCCCAGCACGTCGAGCCGCCGGTTGAGAGACAGCAGGACCTGCTCCAGCGCATGCAGGATCAGCGGATGGTCGTCTACGATCAGTATTTTCATTGCGCCCCCTGTGGCGGCGCGCATGGACCGACGGCGCGCGCAGGGGCCAATATAGTTGGCCGCAAGGCGCGGGAGATACTGTCATTTGCGACAGTCGGGCGGGTGCCGCCAGGACGCGCCCGGCGGGAGACTTCTAACCTGCGGGGCCGAAACCCACCTTCTCCTGCTCGGCCTTTTCCTGGCGCAGCGCGCGCAGGCGTGTTTCCACCACGGACATCTGGTAGAAATCGCCGTCTCCCGACTTGACCGCCAGCTGGAACTGCTCGATGGCCAGAGGCAGGTTGCCGCCCCACGCGTAATACTCGCCCTGGTGCTCGTGCTGCTTCAGCCGCTTGTCCTGTGCCGCATAGGCGCGGGCGGCGATCTCGTGCAGCGGACCTTCCGCCGGATAGCGGACGAGTTCGCGCTCGGCGAAGGCGGCGGCGTCGGCCGGCCGGCCCGCCTTGATCAACGCTTCCGGATAGTCGTGGATCAGCTGCATCTTGTTCGGATAGCGCGTCAGCGCAGCTTCGAAGCGCGCCACCGCCGCCGGGTATTCGCCGGCCTCCATCAGCACGTTGCCGGCCATCGCCTCGATCATCGGGTGCGGCGGCGCGATCTTTTCCAGCGTGACCAGCTCGACTTTCGCGCGCGGGATGTCCTTGGCGCGCAGCAGCGCGGCGACCAGCCCGTAGTGGGCAGCAATTTCGTTGTTGTATTTCTTGTCCGCGATCACGCGGTCGAAGTTGGCGACCTGTTCGCGCGGTTCGCCCTGGTAGCTTTGCAGCAGCGCGCGCACCATGTGGAAGTTCAGCGAATCGGGCACCTGCTTGTACGGCAGGTCCTGGGCACGCGACTTGGCTTCGGCGACGCGCTCGTAGGTGACCGGGTGATCGCGCAGGTACGCCGGCATGCCGCCTTCGGAAAAACGGCTAGCGCGCTGCAGGCGGTCGAAGAGTTCGGACATCGCATTGGGGTCGAAGCCCGCGGCGACGAGGCGCGAAAAGCCGACCCGGTCCGCTTCGAATTCGTTTTCGCGCGTGAAGTTGATCTGCTGCTGCACTGCCAGCGCCTGCGTGCCCGCAATGGCGGCGGACGTGGCCTGGCCGCTCTGCGAACCGCCGGCCTTCGACGCGATGATCGCCAGCGCGAGGCCCGCGAGCGTGGTCAGCAGCACGTTCTGCTGGCTTGCCATCCCGCGCGTCACGTGATGCTGCGTGACGTGGGAAATTTCATGGGCGAGCACGCTCGCCAGCTGCGATTCCGTTTGCGCGAGCAG
>Ga0302321_100001390_pt1 | contig 20691 bp, 19 predicted proteins | sample Fen_T0_1_FD_202505 | JGI IMG/M metagenome (GOLD analysis project Ga0302321, IMG submission 202505) | Peat permafrost microbial communities from Stordalen Mire near Abisko, Sweden - Fen_T0_1 | ecosystem: Environmental > Terrestrial > Soil > Wetlands > Permafrost | place: Sweden: Abisko...
CCACCGTGGGTTCGTTGTAGATTTCGTAGATCACGTGGGGCGAAGCATGGTAGGTGGAGGATATCTCCTGGAAAAATGTCTTGGCCGCGGCGGTGTATTTGTTCGGGTCGCCGGCGACCCCGTGCCAGTCGACCAGGACATAGATGTCGTTGGCAATGGCGGCATCGATGATGATTTTTGCTTTGGCGGTCATGCCGGCGGGATCCGCGAGGTAGCCGCCCTCCTCAATATAGACGGCCGCGCGGACCATGGAATTGTGGTATTGCTGGACGAGGTTGGCGACGGTTTGCGCCGACCAGGGAAAGTGCTGCAGCTGGTGCGCGCTCATGCCCTTGATCTGGATGGGCGTGCCGTTTTTGTCGCAGAGCTTGGTTCCAATGACCTTCAGTTTGCCGTGCTGGCTGACGATTCCGGCTGAGTGAGAAACGGGAGTGGCCGGTGGAAGGGCCGCAGTGCCGGAGTCGGCCCGGAGCGGGAGCAGGGAGGTGACTAAGAGCAGGCTAGAAACTATTTTCGAAAACAGAGCTGCGGGTCGGAGGGAAACGGTGCGGTGTTTCATAGAGGGGAGGGAGAGAAGATCAATCTGACCGGCGAAAGGTGGCGGGATCGGATCGCCACAAGCTGAGGAAAACAAAGGAAGCCACCTCGTAGAGGCCACGGCAAGACTGCAGACAGGGCAGTTAACCACGGAAAACACAGAAGACACGGAATGCATCTGTGCCGCGACGAGGGAATTTCTGCAGGAAGTTGGAATCAGAAATTCTTCGACGACGAGCGGTCGAACTGGCTTAGTCGGCGTATGCAAGCGATGACCACTGTCGGGGCGACCAAGGTCAAACCCAAGATGGGCTGTGCCTATCTCGTGGCTGTCATTATCGCGGGGGCCGCGGTGGCGCTGTTGCTGGTGGCGAATAATCTTTACGGCGCTGCGGGGCAGAAAGTGACGCCGGCGGTCGCGGCGACTTTAATTTCGGGTTTGGGCCTGCTCGCGTTGATGGCGCCTTACATGAAGTTTTCCCGCCGACTGGTGCGGGAGAGCGAAGAGGAGGAAGCGCGCCGTGCTCAATTTCCCGGCCAGCCGTGGAAATGGAAAAAGAAGTGGCTGGCGCCGACGATTGAACAGAATGCCGGGAGCACGGCGGCGGCGATGTGGTTCTTCGCGATCTTCTGGAATGCGATCAGCGTGCCGGCGACGTGGATCGTGGCGCATGATCGCCATGCGCCCAAGGCCGCCAACTTGGTCTATCTATTCCCGCTGGTGGGGCTGGGCCTGCTCGCCAATGCGATCTACCAGACGGCGCGCTGGCGCAAGTTTGGACGGACGCGTTTCGTGCCTTCGACGATGCCGGGCGCAATCGGCGGGTATCTCGGAGGAGTGATCGAAGTGCCGGCTCGCGTGCTGCCGGAGGCCGATGCTCGGTTGGCGCTCAAATGCATCCGGCGCGTGACGAGCGGTTCGGGCAAGAGCCGCAGTACCACCGAGAATGTACTCTGGGAACATGAGGAGCGCATCGCCCGTGACAAATGGGTGACCGGAATGGGCGGCACCCAGGTTCCTGTTCTCTTCTTCATTCCGCCCGAGTGCACCGGGACGGATGACAGCGATAGCAACAACGAGGTGGCGTGGCGGCTCTCCGCCGATGCGGCCGTGTCCGGCGTGGATTTCTCCGTGCAGTTCGACGTGCCAGTGTTTGCCACCGGTGAAACCGCGGTGCCGCCGGAGTCGGACCAGCCGTTGCTTGAGGCGTATAGCGCGGTGTCACTCGACGACGCGGCGTTGCGTGATTGCGGTGTGCGGCGGACGAGCGATACGTTTTATTTCAGTTCCAGCCATTTGCCGGGCACGAAAATCACGACCGCGGTCCTCCAGCTGGGAATTCTCGCCCTATTGGGCTGGTTTATCGGGCGCGAGATCCCCGGCATCGTGTGGGCGATCACGATTTTCTTCGGGCTCATTCTGAGCTTGTTCACGATCGATGTGTGGTGCGACGGCTTCGAGCTGAAGATCGAGGGGCACGAGGTGGTGGTGACAAAGCCGCGGCCGTGGGGCACCAAGGTTACGCGCGTGGCCCGAGCGGAAGTTAAGCGGGTGAAATCCGACAAATCGATGTCGTCGGGACAAAATCAATATTTTCGCCTGTGTCTGATCGGGGTGGACGGAGTCGATCCGACGCGATCGCAACAAGGCGAATCGTTTCTCGTCCGCAAGCTGCGCTATCAACTCGAGCAGGCGCAAATGAAGGGCCAGCTGACACCGGAGAAACTCAAGGAGTTTGAAGGACGGATCACGGACCAGTTCAATCAGCAGGCGAAGTTCGTGGTGCAGTTCGCCAAGCACATCCCCGGGCAAACGACGGCGGAGGCGATTGGCTTAATGGTGTTGAAGGCAATCAGAGGGTAGGAGAAAACGGTTTAGTGGAGGGCCCGTCTCCCGACGGGCCGTGGTTCGGTCCGTCAGGAGACGGACCCTCCAGGAATGTAATCCCAGGTAGGTTGCGAGGCAAGCTCGCAACCTACGCCGACAAAAAAGCCCGCCGGAGTGGCGGGCTGATTGAGGGGAAACGGCCCGCGAGGACGCGGGCCCTCCAGGAGGACAATCAACTCACACCGACAGCAGATCCTTCTCCTTGTGAGCGAGAGCGGAGTCGATGTCCTTGATGGATTTGTCGGTGAGAGCCTGGATGTCCTTCTCGAGGCGCTTCTCTTCGTCCTCGGACATCTTGGCGTCTTTCTTCTGTTTCTTGGCGACCTCGAGGGCATCGCGGCGAACATGGCGAACGCCGACGCGACCTTCTTCGGCAAGCCGGTTGGCGGTCTTCACGAATTCCTGGCGGCGTTCCTTCGAGAGCTCGGGGAAGGGAAGGCGGATGAGATTGCCGTCGATGATCGGGTTGACGCCGATGTTGGCCATCTGGAGGGCCTTCTCGATCGCGCGGAGCAAGCCCTTGTCCCACGGCTGGACTTGAATCATGCGTGCGTCGGGGGTGGTGATGGCGGCGCAGCCTTTGAGCGGAAGCGTGGAGCCGTAGGCTTCGACCATCACGGATTCGACCATGGCGGGTGACGCCTTGCCGGTGTGGATCGTGCTGAATTCGTGGAGTGTGTGCTCCACGGATTTCTTCATGCGGGCAGTGGTGTCGGCGAGGATTTTGGAGGGCATGGGAGGAGGAGGGAAGTTGAGAGTTTAGAGTTGAGGGTTGAGAGTGTGAGTCGGTGGGAGGTGCCCGTTTGATCGGGCGCTCAACCCTGGACTCTCAGCTCTCAACTTTTGTCAGTTCTGCACCAAGGTGCCGATCTGCTGGCCGGAGACGGCTTTGCGGATGGCGTGCGGGTCGTCGAGATTGAAGACGAGAATCGGGACGTTGTTGTCGAGGCAGAGGGAGAACGCGGTGGAATCCATCACGTTGAGGCGTTGCTTGAGGGCGTCGATGAAAGTGAGGTTGTCGTACTTCACGGCGTCGGCGTGCTTCTTTGGATCCTTGTCGTAGATGCCGTCGACCTTGGTCGCCTTCATGATGATGTCGGCATGCAGCTCGGAGGCACGGAGGGCGGCGGTGGTGTCGGTCGAGAAATACGGGTTGCCCGTGCCGGCGACGAAGATGACGACGCGACCCTTTTCGAGATGGCGGATGGCGCGGCGCATGATGAACGGTTCTGCGATTTGGTTCATCGGGATCGCAGACTGCACGCGGGTGCTGACCCCCATTTTTTCGAGGGTGTCCATGATCGCGAGGCCGTTGATCACGGTGGCGAGCATGCCCATGTAGTCGCCGGTCGTGCGGTCGACGCCGCGCTTGGCGCCCTGCAGGCCGCGGAAGATATTACCGCCGCCGATGACGACGCACACCTGGGCGCCGAGATCGTGAATTTCCTTCACCTGGCTGCACATGCGCTCGAGGGTGACGGCGTCGATGGGCTCGGTGCCCTTGCCGCGCAGCACTTCGCCGCTGAGTTTCAGGACGATGCGCTTGTATTTGAGTACCGGGGTAGCGGCAGACTTGGTAGGCATGAGGGAGGATAAAACGGGCCGCTAAAAGCCGCGTCAATGGCGGAGATATGTGGTGAGAACCGTTCCGGGCGCAAATACGAGGGGTTGGATTAATCCGGCTCATGGCAAGAAATAGCCATAGAAATGATGTAATCGCGCAGGCATTGGGCAGCCCGTGGCACCTGTCGTGCTGAATTGAGGGCGTGAGTAATTGCGAATCCTGCAAAGCAATCGTGCAACAGCCCGGTGAGAAGCCCGATCCGGCCATGGCTTGCCGGTTGCTCCGGGAACTCGACCTGCTCCATGCTGTTTCCACGGCGCTGACGCCAGGAAGAGATTTTAATGAGGCCATGGCGGCGTTGTTTCGCCAGTTGGAGCTGCTGACGGGATTGCGCGGGGGGCTGCTGGCGATCATCGACCGGGAGCGCGAGAAGCTTGTCGTGGATGCGATGGTGAATGCTCGTCCCGTTGGCGAACTGCCGGTGGCCGGTCGCGGGGAAGGGTTGCTCGGGGGAGTCTGGGCGGAGGGGCGACCGCGGTATATCGCCTGCGCGGGAAAACTGGCGACCAGTGAACTGGGCGCGATCGACCGGCTGCAGCTGCCACCTTCCGAACCCAACACCGCGTGGCTGGCCGTGCCGATCCAGCACGGGAGCGAGGTGCTCGGCACGCTGAGTTTTCTGCGCGACAATGCGCTGGAGCATGTCCTGCAGGCGGAGCTGCGTTTCCTTGCCCTGCTCGCCGGGCAGGTGGGCCTGGCCGTGCGCTTCCGCCAGTTGGCGCGCGAGCGTTTCGACACCCATCGGCCCGAGCACCCGGCGATCGCGGAACGGCTGCGTCATGATTTTATTCCGGAGGGCATGACGGGGCGTTCCTCGGCGATGCGCGCCGTCTATTTCAACGTCGATCAGGTCGCCGAAAGCAAAACCACGGTGCTGATTCGCGGCGAGACCGGCGTCGGCAAGGAGCGGATTGCGCAGGCGATCTGGCAGGGCGGGGCGCGGCGCAACAAGACTTTCATTCGCGTGAATTGCGCGGCGCTGCCCGAGAGCATCATCGAGTCCGAACTCTTCGGTCACGACAAGGGCGCCTTCACCGGCGCATCGTCGATGCGCAAGGGTCGGTTCGAACTCGCGCAGGGCGGGACCATCTTTCTCGACGAGATCGGAGAGATCTCACTCTCCGTGCAGGCCAAGCTGCTCCGGGTTTTGCAGGAAGGGACGTTTGAACGCGTCGGCGGCCACGAGACACTCAAGGTCGACGTGCGCGTCATCACCGCCACCAACCGCCCGCTGGAACAGATGATCGAGCAGGAAAAATTTCGTCTCGACCTCTATTACCGCATCAACGTCTTTCCCATTTACGTGCCGCCGCTGCGCGAGCGTCGCAGCGACATCCTTGAGCTCGCCGATCATTTTTTGGAAAAGTATTCCGAGATGAACGGGAAGAAGGTGGTCCGGCTTTCCACGCCGGCCATCGACCTGCTCATGGCCTACCACTGGCCGGGCAACGTGCGCGAACTGGAAAACGTGATCGAACGCGCCGTGCTGCTCAGCCACGACGGTGTCGTGCACGGTTATCATCTCCCGCCCACGCTGCAGACCGGCGCGTCGTCGGGGACCGAAGCGCGTGGCACGCTGTTGCAGGCGATGGACGCCATGGAGCTCGAGATGATCGTGGAAGCGCTCAAATCGCACAGTGGTATCATGGCCAAGGCGGCGCGCCAACTCGGCCTCACCGAGCGCATCATGGGCCTGCGCATGAAAAAACACGGCATCGACGGCCGGCGCTTCCGCAGCGGGGATCCCGATGCCGCTTGATGCCCTCGCGTGTCGAGCCTACTGAACTTCCGCCATGGACCTGACCCACAGTCTGACGTTGGCCGCTTTGATCTTCACTGCGGCGTTGCTTTACTCGAGCGTCGGGCATGCTGGCGCGTCCGGTTATCTCGCTGCGATGGCGCTGGTCGGCGTTGCCCCGGGGGAAATGAAACCCACCGCCCTGGTGCTGAACCTGCTCGTGGCTTCGATCACGACTTGGCAATTTGTGCGCGCGGGTCATTTACGCTGGCGTCTGCTGGCGCCGTTCGTGATCGCCTCGGTGCCTTGCGCCTACTTCGGCGGCGGCATTCAACTTGATGCCGCCGTTTATCGACCCGTGGTCGGTCTCGTACTCGTGCTGAGCGCGGCTCGCCTCGGCTGGACTGCCAAACTGGGCGATATCGTAGTGCGTCCGGTGGCTCCCGCGGTGGCGTTGCCGGTGGGCGCGGGCATCGGATTTCTTTCAGGACTGACGGGGGTGGGTGGGGGAATTTTTCTCAGTCCAGTGCTGATGCTCTGCCGCTGGGCCAACACCCGGGAAACTGCGGCGGCTTCCGCGGCATTCATCTTGCTCAACTCGGCCGCGGGCTTGCTCGGCTCGTGGAAGGCAGGCGTGAAATTTGCCCCCCATCTGGCTTGGTGGGCTGCGATGGCCTTGGTTGGCGGCGCGATCGGATCGTGGTGGGGCAGTCGCAAAGCCGCGCCGCCGGCGTTGCGGCGTTTGTTAGCCGTGGTGCTGATCGTCGCCGGCTTGAAGCTCATCTTCACCTGAGGCCACGGCACGGCGACAAGCGCCGGCCCTACATTGAATCGCCTGAGTTGGCTCGAAGAAGGCTCCCCTCAATACCGCAGCGGCTGCACGCGGTATTCGCCGCCGAGCACGAGGTATTCGGATTCGCCGCCGAGAAGTTGCGAGGGGAGCAGGCCGCTGAAACAGACAATCTTCGCGACGGGCACGCGCACGGCCCAGACGGCCGAGCCGAATTCCCACGCGACTTCGCGGTCGGACGTGAACGAACTGATGTTGTTCAACCGGACGAGCGTGTCGGTGCCGGGTGCGCTCGGGCGGATCGCGTACTCCTGGGGATCGTGCGTGCCGCGGTAGAGCGTGAGCCAGCGCTCGCAGGGGTAGCGGCGCATCATCTCGTACTGCGCGAAGGTGTAGAGCACATCGAGCTGCATCATGATCGCGGGGATCATCGCGGCATTTTTCCGGCGGTCCTCCTGGTAGCGGATGCAAGCCTCGGGATCGTCGGGCAGGCGTCCCCCATGGAAAGTGGGCGGCAAACCGAAACGGTTTTCGACCCACGCCTTCAACACGGCTCCGGCGTGGGCGTTGCTGTCGGCGCCCCAGCCATGGATGAATTGCACGTAGCTGTAGCGCAGTTTCTGGCGGGCGCTGACCTCGTATTCCGCCCACTGGGTGAGAAGGAAACGCGATGTCATGTAACTGTGGAAAAATTCGCCGCGCTTGGCCGGATCCGTCAGTGTGTCGAGGTGGGAAAAGAGCTGGCAATCGTCATACCACACGCCGGCGAGTTCGATGGGCTGCGGGTCGTCCTGGTAGGCGAGGGTACCGAGTGCGAACGAGGGCAGGTTGCAGTGATGCGCGGCTTCGGGCGGAACATTCTCACTGCTGAGCACAGCCGTGCGCGATTGCACCAGCCACGCGGGTGGCGGCGGGGGCGCGCCTTCCTTCGGCCGATATTTTTTTGCCGGGACGCGCGGCTGCAGCGGTTGCGGCGCGCTCACTACGCGGCGAGGGAGAGGAGCCCCGCGGTTTGGGTGCGGATGGCGCGTTGAATGGCCGGGTCGAGCTGCTTCAGCCAGCGGGCCGGAATGGCTTGCACGCCGTAACACGCGCCGGCGAGCTGGCCGGCCAGCGCGCCGATCGTGTCGGCGTCGCCGCCGCGGTTGACCGCGCGCACGAGGCAGTCCTCGAAATTGTCGGTGGCGAAAAACGCCTCAAAGACCGTTTGCACGGTATCGACGATGTAGCCGCTGGTGTTGCCCGGCCACGGATGAAAGCGGAATTCCGGATGGCGGTGCACGAGATTGTCGGCGAGGGCACGGCAGTCGTCGCGGCTGCCGCCGCGCAGCAGCGTGCGCGTCATGCGCCCGAGCGTGAGCGTGGCGGCGTCAGAAAGCGGGTGGTGGTGCGTGATGCGTGCTTGCGCGAGACTGCGCTCGGCGAAGGCGTCGTCATCCGACAGCGTGGCGAGTGCGAGCGGGAGATTGCGCATCGCGGCACCGTTGCCGGCGTTATCCTCGGAGAACTCCGCCTGGAGCGTGCCGTGGCGCACGTAGCGGTGCAGACCGCGCCGGCACGTGTTGCCGATGTCAACCGGGCCGCGCCGCATCCAGGCGACGAACGCGTCGGCGACCGCGCGCAGTTCCCAGCCGCCCGTGGCGACGAGCGCGTTGCCCAAGGCGAGGCACATTTCCGTATCATCGGTGACGCGGCCAGCCGGCAGTTGCAGCCAGCCGCCGCCGATGATGTGGCGGTGCGCGCCGTGGTGGGAGCGGATTTCATGCGGCGTCATGAACTCCACCGTGGCGCCGAGCGCGTCGCCCACGGCGAGACCAAGATAGGCGCCGAGGGCTTTTTGCTGCGCGGGAGAGGAGACGGGAGTGATCATGAAAAGTTTCCGGATGCAGTCTCATGTCAGGCAGAAGATATGCCAACTGCGCAACGGCGTGAGGGCGTTTTCCGACATTTTGGTAGGAATGTCGGGGCGATTCTACGCGGCGGTAACTTTTTTGGTGCAGCGTCGGTGGGCGAAAAAAGCCCAAAACAATTTCAAGTCGTTTGTGCGCGCGGCACTAACGCGGCACGCGAAAAAACTTGGCATCGCAGCCGCTAAAGGGACCGCAGCAACACGAAGTTCAATTTAACCAAACCAACTCACATGAGAAAAATCGCAATCTACGGGAAAGGTGGCATCGGCAAATCCACCACGACCCAAAACACCGTCGCCGGCCTCGTCGAAATGGGCCGCAAGGTCATGGTCGTCGGCTGCGACCCGAAGGCCGACTCCACGCGTCTCCTCCTCGGCGGTCTCGCCCAGCGCTCCGTGCTCGACACGCTGCGCGAGGAAGGCGAGGACGTCGAACTCGCCGACATCCGTTCCCCGGGTTTCTGCAACAGCCTGTGCGTCGAGTCCGGTGGCCCGGAGCCGGGCGTCGGTTGCGCCGGCCGCGGCATCATCACGTCGATCAACATGCTCGAGCAGCTCGGCGCGTACGATGACAGCGAGGCCCTCGATTATGTGTTCTACGACGTGCTCGGTGACGTCGTGTGCGGTGGGTTCGCCATGCCGATCCGCGAGGGCAAGGCCGAGGAAATCTACATCGTCTGTTCCGGCGAGATGATGGCGATGTATGCCGCGAATAATATTTCCAAGGGCATCCTGAAATTTGCCAAGACCGGCGCGGTCCGCCTCGGCGGTATCATCTGCAACAGCCGCAAGGTCGACAACGAGCGCGAGATGGTCGAGGAGTTCGCCAAGAAACTCGGTACGCAGATGATCCACTTTGTCCCGCGCCACAACGATGTGCAGCGCGCCGAGATCAACCGCAAAACCGTCATCGAGTGGAACAAAGATTGTGAACAGGCCGGCGAATACCGGACCCTCGCGCTGGCGATCGAGAACAACAAGAATCTGGTCATCCCGAGCCCGCTGCCGATGGCCGACCTCGAGGCGCTGCTGATGGAATTCGGCTTGCTGAACTAAGGAGGGGCGACGTCCCCGTCGCCCAACATTTCAGAATACCACGAGCGGCGACGAGGACGTCGCCGCTCCTGACCAACCATGCCTGCCGCCCTACTCATTACTCACTGCCCGCTACTCGCAACTTCCTCATGAGCTCGCTCTCCGATCCTCCCGCCGACGACACCACCAGCGCATTGCCCGACGCCGCCGCGGCGCGGGAAGAAATGCTGGCCATCTATCCGGACAAGACGCGCAAGAAGCGCGCCAAGCAATTTCTCGTCAACGATCCGGAAAATCCACCGATGATCGCCGCGAACACGCGCACGATCCCCGGCATCATCACCCAGCGCGGCTGCACGTACGCGGGTTGCCGCGGCGTCGTCATCGGTCCGATGCACGACGTGCTGCACATCACGCACGGTCCCATCGGCTGCAGTTTCTATTCGTGGCAAACGCGCCGTAACCTCGCCCGGCCGAAGGAGGGCAACACGAATTACCTCCAGTATTCGATGACCACCGACATGATGGAAGATGAGATTATCTTCGGCGGTGAAAAGAAACTGGCGGCCGCCATTCGCGAGGCCTACCGCATTTTCAAACCCAAGGCCATCGCGGTGTACGCCACTTGTCCCGTCGGGTTGATCGGCGACGACATCCATACCGTCTGCCGGCTCGCGAAGGAAGAACTCGGCATCAACATCTTTGGTTTCTCCTGCGAAGGCTACAAGGGCGTCTCCCAGTCCGCCGGCCACCATATCGCCAACAATGGCGTGTTCAAACACATGGTCGGTCTCGACGACAAACCCGACGACGCCGAGTTCCGCATCAACATGCTCGGTGAATATAACATCGGCGGCGATGCCTGGGAAATCGACTCCCTTCTCCGCAAATGCGGCATCCACGTCACGGCGACGCTCTCCGGCGACATTTCTTACGAGCAAGTCACCCGCTGTCACACAGTCGATCTCAACGTCGTCCAGTGCCACCGCTCGATCAACTACATGGCCGAGATGATGGAGGTGAAGTTCGGCATTCCGTGGTTCAAGGTGAATTTCATCGGCGCCGATTCCACGGCAAAATCCCTCCGCAAGATCGCGAAGTATTTTGACTCGAAGAAACTCACCGACCGCGTCGAGGAAGTGATCGCCGAGGAAATGGCCGTCCTCCGCCCTGTGCGCGACGACGTCCGGACCCGCTGCAAGGGCAAGACCGCTGCGCTCTTCGTCGGTGGCTCCCGCGCCCATCACTACCAGGATCTTTTCCGCGACATCGAGATGACGGTGATCGCCGCCGGATACGAATTCGCCCACCGCGACGACTACGAGGGGCGCGCCGTGCTCCCGACCATCAAGGTCGACGCCGACTCCCGCAACATCGAGGAGTTGAAGGTCGAGGCCGATCCGAAGCGCTTCCGCGCCCGCAAGACCGCCGAGCAGAATGCCGCGCTCGAGGCCAACGGTTTCACCTACCGCGATTACGAGGGCATGATGAAGGAGATGAAGAAGAACACCCTCGTCATCGACGACATCTCGCACCACGAGATTGAGAAGCTCATCAAGATGTACAAACCGGACGTCATCGGTTCCGGCATCAAGGAGAAGTACATTATTGAGAAGCTCGGCGTCCCCTGCAAGCAGCTCCACAGTTACGATTACAGCGGACCCTACGCGGCCTTCACCGGCGCCGCCAATTTCTACAAGGAAATCGACCGCATGGTTAACACCCAGGTGTGGAAACTCGTTTCCGCACCGTGGAAGAAGGACACGCAGATTCCCGCGCGGCCGGTCCACACGCCCAAGTCCAAGGCGGCGGTCGAAGAACCCAAAACCTGGAAAGCTCCGGCGAAAGCCGCCGCTTCCGACGAAGGCTGAGTACTTCGCTCTCCCAACTCTTTGCCCTCAACGCTCAACTTTTCCACTCCCATGCTCAACGGAACCACCGCAGAAATCGTCGAACGCAAGGCCCTCCGCGTCAATGCGGCCAAGACCTGCCAACCCATCGGCGCCATGTATGCCTCGCTCGGCATCCACGGCTGCATGCCGCACAGCCACGGCTCGCAAGGCTGCTGCTCCTACCATCGCTCGCACCTGACGCGTCACTTCAAGGAACCCGTCATCGCCACGACGAGCTCCTTCACCGAAGGCTCGTCGGTCTTCGGCGGCCTGGCGAACCTCACCCAGGCCCTGAAGAACATCTTCTCGATCTACAACCCCGACATCGTCGCCGTCCACACGACCTGCCTTTCCGAGGTCATCGGTGACGATATCCCGACGATTGTGAAGCGCGCCCGCGAGGAAGGCGCGATTCCGGACGGCAAGATCGTGATTCACACCAACACTCCGAGTTTCATCGGTTCCCATATCACCGGGTTCTCAAACATGGTGTCGTCGATCATCAAGTATCTTTCCGAGTGCACCGGCGAGACGAAGAACCAGATCAACCTCATCCCCGGCTTCGTCGAGCCGGCCGACATGCGCGAACTCCGCCGCCTCACCACGCTCATGGGCGTGCCGGCGGTGATTCTCCCCGATACTTCCGGCGTCCTCGACGGCGGTCTCGACGGCGAATACCAGATGTATCCCAAGGGTGGTACGACGATCCCGGAGATCAAAAGCACCGGCGACAGCATGGCCACCATTGCGCTCGGACACTTCACCGGCCATCCCGGCGCGGTCACCCTTGAGAACAAGCACAACGTGCCCTCGACGCTGCTCGAACTGCCTATCGGTGTCGCCGCCACGGATGCGCTCATTCAGGCGCTGCGGGCTTTCTCCGTCGACGGCACTGTGCACGCCGACATCGAAACCGAGCGCAGCCGCCTGATCGACACGATCAGCGACATGCAACAATACTTCCACAACAAGCGCGTCGCGGTCGCGGGCGATCCCGATCACGTCATCGGAGTCGTCCGGTTCCTCCTCGAGCTGGGCGCGAAGCCGGTTTACGCGATCACCGGCAGCCACGGTAACCACTTCGAGAAACGTCTCCATGAGTTGCTCGATCCGGTCGTGCCGAATGCGAAGATCAAGCAGGCGTGCGACTTCTTCGAGCTCCATCAATGGATCAAGAACGAGACGGTCGACCTCATCGTTTCCAACACCTACGGAAAATACATCGCCCGCGTGGAGAACATCCCGCTCGTCCGCGTCGGCTTCCCGATCCTCGACCGTGTCGGCCACCGCTTCTATCCGACACTCGGCTACGCTGGCGCCATCCGTCTCATCGAGCAAATGACGAACGCGCTCTTCGACAAGCGAGACCGCGATTGCCCCGAGGAGTGGTTCGAGCTCGTGCAATAACGCTCAAACATTCGCCTCCACTCACCATGAATCCCGAGCCTTCCTCCTGTGGTTCCCTTCCGGCCGGCCTGCGCATCGTGCGGGCCACGCCGGATGACGCCGATGTCGTGAACGAGCTGATCGGCGAGCTCGCGGCCTTCGAGAATCTCGCCAACGAATGCCAGATCAACGAGGCAGCCGTGCAACGGCACCTGGTTGGTCCGGGTCGTTGCGCGGAAACCTTGCTCGCGTGGCAGGAGGAGGCTCCGGTGGGTTTTGCGGTTTATTACCGGTCGTTCTCCACCTTCGCTGCGCGGCCGGGCATCTTCCTCGAGGATCTTTTCGTGCGGGAGCGCTTTCGCCGCCGGGGTATCGGGCGCGCGCTGCTGCGGGAAGTGGCGCGCTACGCGCACGCGACGGGAGCGGGTCGGTTGGAATGGACCACCTTGGCGTGGAATGAAAATGCCCGCCGATTCTACGGCAGCATCGGGGCACGGGAGATGTCGGACTGGGTGAATCTGCGGATGGACGCGATGGCGCTGGCGAAGTTTGCCGGACCATGTGCCGGACACCGCGGTGACCCCGTAGCGAACTGTGGTTGCGGTGGACGCGGGCCGCATCATCGCGGCGGCGCCGGTTCCTGCGGTTGCTCCTAGTTGTCCTATGAACCCTCCCGCCATCGAGATCCTGCCCGGCCGGTCCACCGCCATCGCGGTCGCCGGCACGGCGGGCCTTCCGATGGAATGCAACAAGCATTCACTGGCGGGCTCGGTCACGCAGCGCGCCTGCGTTTTTTGCGGTTCGCGCGTGGTGCTTTATCCGATCGCCGACGCGTTGCACATCGTGCACGGCCCGATCGGCTGTGCCGCCTACACGTGGGATATCCGCGGCGCCCAATCCTCGGGGCCGCAACTGCACCGCAACAGCTTTTCCACCGACCTGCAGGAACTCGACATCATTTACGGCGGCGAAAAAAAACTCGAGCGCGCGCTCACCGTCCTGATCGCAAAGCACCAACCGAAGGCCGCGTTCGTCTATTCCACCTGTATCGTCGGCGTGATCGGTGACGATGTCGGTGCCGTCTGCAAAACCGTTTCCGCTGGCACCGGCATCCCCGTCCTCTCGGTCGCCAGCGAGGGTTTCAAAGGCACGAAGAAGGACGGCTACCGCGCCGCCTGCGAAGCGGTCTGCACCCTGATCGGCACCGGCGACACCGCGGGCATCAGCCCGGTTAGCATCAACCTCCTTGGCGATTTCAACATCGCCGGCGAAACCTGGATCATCCGCGAGTATTTCAAGCGCATCGGCATCGAGGTGGTCGCCACCATCACCGGCGACGGCCGGGTGGATGACATCCGCCGCTGCCACGGGGCGAAACTCAACCTTGTCCAATGCGCGGGCTCGATGACGCATCTCGCGAAGAAGATGCGCGACGACTACGGGATTCCCTTTCAAAAGGTTTCGTTCTTCGGCATCGAGGACATGTCGGCCGCGCTCTACGAAACCGCGAAATACTTTGGTGATCCGGTCCTGATGGAGAAGGCGAGGGAAGTCGTGGGCGACGAGGTCGGTCGGCTCTACCCGCAGATTCGCGGCTACAAGGAAAAGCTGATCGGCAAGAAAGCCGCGATCTACGTGGGCGGCGCGTTCAAGGCCTTCTCGCTCGTCCGTGCGCTGCGGACGCTCGGCATGACGACGGCGCTGGTCGGCACGCAAACCGGCGACAAGGACGACTACGCCGAACTGCGCGAGATGTGTGATCCCGGCACGGTGATCGTCGACGACTCCAACCCGCTCGAGCTCGCCAAGTTTTGCCTGGAGAAGGACGTCGATCTTTTTATCGGCGGCGTGAAGGAACGCCCAATTGCGTACAAGCTCGGCATCGGTTTCTGCGACCACAACCATGAGCGCAAGGAAGCACTGGCCGGCTATATCGGCATGTTGAATTTCGCCCGCGAGGTGCACGCCAGTTGCTGCTCGCCCGTCTGGAACTACGTACCGCGCCGCGCCGCGCGGAAGGGGGCTGCGTCATGAGCGGCTGCGGAGGTTGCGCGAAGGGCAGTGGTGCGCCGGTCGATCCCGCCGAGGCGGCGGAAGATGGCGAATTTCCCGGCCCGACGACGAATGCCTGCAAGCTTTGCACGCCGCTCGGCGCGTGCCTCGCGTTCAAGGGCGTCGAGGGTACCGTGCCGTTTCTTCACGGTTCGCAAGGCTGCGCCACCTACATCCGGCGCTACCTGATCAGCCATTTTCGCGAGCCGATGGATATCGCCGCGTCCAATTTTGCCGAGCATTCCGCCATTTTCGGCGGGCGCGAGGTACTGCACACCGGCCTCGCGAACGTCGAACGCCAATACCAGCCCGCCCTCGTCGGCGTGGCGACCACCTGCCTGAGCGAAACTATCGGCGAGAACATGCCGCAGCTTTTGCTGGAGTACCGCGAGAAGCGTGCCGGTGCGCCCGGCGGTTCGGAGCTGGTGCATGTCTCGACGCCCAGTTTTCGGGGCACGCATGCCGACGGATTTCATGCGGCGGTCCGGGCCCTGGTGGAGACGCTGGCTCTGCCGGCCGAAGCCGGCGGGGAAAAAACAGGCCGGCGATCGCGCGCGGCGCAACCGGTCGCGCTTTTCCCCGGCTTTGTGTCGACCGCCGATCTGCGCCACCTGCGCGAGATCGCCGCGGCCTTTGGCACCAGGCTGACTTTGGTGCCGGATTATTCCGACACGATGGACGGCGCCTCGTGGTCCGACTACGAGCGCATCCCGGCGGGTGGCACCTCGATCGAGGAGATCCGCGAGATGGGTTCAGCGCGGGCTGCCATCGAATGCGGTCGCGCGTTGACCGGCCAGGCCCGCACGGCGGGGACGCATCTCGCGAAGCTGGGCGTGCCACTGCACCGGCTCGGGTTGCCGATCGGGTTGCGCGAGACCGATGCGCTGTGCGCGGCGCTGACCGCGGTGACGGGGTGCGTTTTGCCGCCGGCGATGGAGGCGGCGCGCGGACGGTTGCTCGACGCGATGGTCGACGGGCACAAATATGTTTTCGGCCAACGCGCGGTGGTCTTCGGCGACGAGGACATGGTGATCGGGCTCACGTCGTTCCTATGCGAGATCGGTGTGCAGCCGGTGATTTGCGCGACCGTCGCCCGCAACCGAAATTTCGACGCGATGTTGCGCGCGGCCGTGCCCGAGTTGCCGGCCGACACGCTCGTGCGCGGGCGGATGGACTTTGCGGACATCGAGGCGGCGGCGGGGGAGAGAAAACCCGAGTTCATGCTCGGTCATAGCAAGGGTTATGCTATGGCGCGCCGCCTTGGTGTCCCGCTGGTGCGTTGCGGTTTTCCGATCCACGACCGGATGGGCGGCCACCGCCTCCTCCATGTCGGCTACGCCGGCGCGCTTTCGCTCTACGACAGCCTCGTCAACACCCTCCTCGCCCGCAAGCAGGAGGGTTCTTCGATCGGCTACAGCTACCTGTAATCCTCCCATGACCAACTCTCCCGACGACACTTCCACCCTCACGCCGGCTGCCGTCGCCCTCGATTTCAGCAAGCACCCGTGTTTCAACAAATCCTCGCACCACACCCACGGCCGCATCCATCTGCCCGTCGCGCCGCGCTGCAACCTCCAGTGCAATTTCTGCAACCGGAAGTTTGACTGCATGAACGAGAGCCGGCCCGGGGTGACGAGCGCGATACTGACGCCGGCGCAGGCGGCGGACTATCTCGACGCCACGCTCAAGCGCGTACCGAACCTCGCGGTCATGGGCATTGCGGGTCCCGGCGATCCCTTTGCAAATCCGGTCGAGACGATGGCGACGCTCGATCTGGTCCGCCGCCGCCACCCGGAAATGATCCTCTGCCTGGCGACCAACGGTCTTGGCGTCGGTCCATACATTGAAAAACTTGCGGCGCTCGAGGTCAGTCACGTCACGCTGACCGTCAACGCGGTGGATCCCGAGATCGGTTCAAAAATCTACGCGTGGATCCGCGACGGCCACCGGCCCATGCGCGGGCTCGACGCCGCGAAGCTGCTGCTGGACCGCCAGCTCGACGCGATCGTCCGGCTCAAGGCCGCCGGTATCGTCGTCAAAATCAACTCGATCATCATTCCCGGCATCAACGACCAGCACATCGAGACCATTGCGCAAGCCATGGCCGACCTGAAGGTTGATATTCAAAACTGCATGGCGTTTCTCCCGGTGGCGGGCGCGGAGTTTGAATCAATTGCCCCGCCCGACGGCGCGCTGGTCGCCGGCACCCGGATGAAAGCCGGCCGGCACCTGCCGCAGATGACGCATTGTGCGCGCTGTCGCGCCGACGCCGTGGGCCTGATCGACCAGAAGATGACGGACGAGGATCTGGCGTCGATCGCGCAATTCGCCCGCCCGAAAGTCTCCGACCCAGCGGTGCGTCCCTACATCGCGGTCGCCTCGCAAGAAGGCATGCTCGTCAATCAGCACCTCGGCGAAGCGGCGCGCGTGCTCATCTTCAAGAAGGATTCCTCGACGCCATCGGGCAGCAAATTCGTCGAGGTGCGCAAAACCCCCTTGCCCGGCGCGGGTCCCAGCCGCTGGGCCGACCTTGCCGCGGCTCTGCACGATTGCCGGGCGATTCTCGTCTCGGCGGCCGGCCCGCAACCCAAGCGCGGATTGGAGGAGCACGGCATGCAGGTCCTCGAGATGGAGGGCCTGATCGAGGAAGGCCTGACCGCGGTTTTTGCCGGCCAGCCGATCCCGACGTCGCTCACCCGCCGTTTCACCAGTTGTGGTTCCGCCTGCAAGGGCACCGGGACCGGCTGCGGGTAAACCGTCAACTCTCCTTCACAAAGAATCACCACCACTCCCATGGATAAACCCGCCCATCATCTCTTCGTTTGCGGCAGCTTTCGCGCCAACGGCACCGCGCAGGGAAACTGCTTCAAAAAGGAATCGCTCCAACTCGTCCAGCACCTCCAAGCGGAGGTCGATGAACGCGGGCTCGAAGGCATCTCGGTGGCGATGACCGGTTGCCTCAATTGCTGTGTCAATGGCCCCGTGGTCATCGATTATCCCGCCGGCCATTGGTACAAGGGCGTCACGCCCGCCATCGCCGACGAGATCCTCGACGCGATCGAGAACGGCAAGGTGGCCGAGGAATACCTGATTCCGTCCTGAGGATTTCGCGCCATGCCCAACCAAATTACCAAGGAAGAATGCACGGTGTGCGGCTCCTGCGCGGAGATTTGTTCGGTGAACGCGATCAAGTACACGCCCGCGGCGGGAGTGTACCAAATCAAGGAAGACGCGTGTATCAACTGCGGTGCGTGCGAGTCGGTGTGTTCGAACGGAGCCATCCGGCCGCTGTCGACGGATTCTCTCCCCCGATGATTCACTTTGCCCCTCAGCCGTCTTTTTCTCCCAACGCAGGGACTGCGTCGTTTCTTTGGGTGGTCGACACAACATTGCGTGACGGGGAACAGGCGGCTGGGGTGGTATTTTCCCGGAGCGACAAGGTCGCCATCGCCCGCGAGTTGGTCGCGGCTGGCGTGCCGGAATTGGAAGCCGGTTGCCCCGCGGCCGGGCCCGAGGTACGGGATGATCTGCGCGCGATCATCTCTGCGGTCGGCGCAGCGCGCGTGCTCGGCTGGTGCCGGGCGAGTGAGGTGGATCTCGCGGCGGCGGCGGGATGCGGCCTGCGACGGGTGCATCTTTCGTTTCCCGTCTCTGATCTGCACATCAGACTTTGGGGGCGCGACCGCGCATGGGTGCTGACCGAAGTGTCGCGCCTGACGGAAATGGCAGCGCGAGCCTTTGATTTCGTCTCGGTTGGCGCGCAGGACTATTCGCGGGCTGATCCGGAATTTCTGTGCGAATTTGCCGCGACGGTGGCGCGGACGCCGGCGCGGCGGTTGCGGCTGGCGGACACCGTGGGCATTGCGCATCCGGCTCGAGTGGCCGCGGACGTGGCGAAGCTGCGGCAGGTCGCGCCGGAACTCCTCTTGGAGTTTCACGCGCACGACGATTTGGGGCTCGCCACGGCCAACACGCTTGCGGCGTTTCTCGCCGGCGCGCAGGCGGCCAGCGTGACGGTGAATGGACTCGGCGAACGCGCCGGGAATGCGGCTTTGGAGGAAGTCGTGATGGCGCTGCGCGTCGCGCACGGGATCGAGTGCGAGGTGCGGCCGGAGAAATTGGCCGGACTGTCGGAGATGGTGGCCCGGGCCTCGGGCCGGCAGGTGCCGCCGGAGAAACCCGTGGTGGGTGCGGCGGTTTTTCAACACGGATCGGGTATTCATTGCGCGGGCCTGCTGCGAGACGAGCGCAGCTACGAGCCGTTCGCGCCGGGGCTGGTCGGCCGCACGCGCGCGGAATTTGAACTCGGCGTGCACACGGGTGGCGGCGCCGTTGCCGCCGTGTTGCGGACCCTAGGCTGCCCGGTGACGACGGACGCGGCGCGGGCCTTGGCGGGACAAGTGCGAGAGATCGCCCGGCAAAAAGGCCGCGCGCTCACGGCGGTCGAGGTGGTCGCGCTGGCATCGCCGTTTGCCGCGTGAGCCTGACTCATGCAATTGGCGACGATTTCAAATTTAACATGCGAAACCGAATAGTGCAGCGGTAGGTCAGCCCGCTGGCGGGCGCCCAAAGAGCGCGAGCAAGCTCGCTGGCCTACAGCTAACTGAATAATGCCACCAAAACTTTCCAACCAAACACCTCCCACTCCCAAAACATGAGTTTCAAGTCCTATGCCCAAACGATCCAAACCGATGGACGGTGGATGCTGTCTAGTCCCCAGGCACTGACCTTTTCCTGCAAGGACGGCCTGATCGCGCGCTTCATCGCGCGGGAAAAGGCACGGGCCGCGACGGCCTGGAAACTTTCGCCCGACGAATTGCATGGCTTGGCGTCGCCCGCCGACCCGGTGCGCGAACGCGTCATTGTTTTTCAACAGGCTGATGGAGGCGGTCTCGAGCTGATGTGGCTGCAAAATGTGCGAGGGATTTCGGCGGAAACGACCGAGATGTTGTTTTCGTTTACGCCGCTGACCGTGGACCAGGTGCGCCCGTTCATTGTGGTGAAGGTCCCGAATGCCTCCTGTTCGTACGGCGAGGATCTCACGCTCGACGGCGGAGTCTCGAATCCCAACGGAACCTGGAAATGGAAGAAGCCGCATCTGGCCTTGGGGGGCGTCAAGCTCGGCCCACCGGTGCCATTGCGCGCGGGCGGGCAGGTGATTCCGGCCTGAACACCGGCCGCGATCGCGGCGGCCCGATTGATACCCGGGTGTGACTCGGGGAACAGGCTTGGCACTTTACCGCGAAAGCCAGATCGTCCCGCCGCATGAAATTCGAACACTTCGCGCTGAACGTGCCGGACGCCCGTGCTGCGGGCCAATGGTATGCCGATCATCTCGGTTTCAACCTCGTGCGCAGACGCGATGAGGCGCCGTTCACGCGGTTTCTGGCCGACGAGACCGGTCGGGTGGTGGTGGAGCTCTACACGAATGCGGCGGCGGCGATCCCGGCTTACGCGGCGCAGCACCCGCTGGTGTTTCATTTTGCAGTGGTATCGGGCGATGTCGCCGCCGACCGGATCCGGTTGGAAGCAGCCGGGGCGACCCTCTTCGCTCAGGAAGTTCTGCCCGACGGTTCGCGGCTCACAATGCTGCGTGATCCGTGGGGCGTGCCGTTGCAGCTCTGCCAACGGGCGAAGCCGCTGGCGGGATTGTGAGGTTCATCAGGGCGTAAATCACAGACGCGCTTGCCGGTTCTTCCTTTTTGGCGCACGTGGGGTAGATGGTCGCCTAGCCTGAAGGCGTACCGGGAGGTGGCTCGGCTCGGCGATCTGGAGCGTCGGCCGAATTTTACAATAACGGGTCATGTTCGTCCTGCATCTACTGCCCAATGTGCCGATAG
>Ga0302321_100001391_pt1 | contig 20679 bp, 23 predicted proteins | sample Fen_T0_1_FD_202505 | JGI IMG/M metagenome (GOLD analysis project Ga0302321, IMG submission 202505) | Peat permafrost microbial communities from Stordalen Mire near Abisko, Sweden - Fen_T0_1 | ecosystem: Environmental > Terrestrial > Soil > Wetlands > Permafrost | place: Sweden: Abisko...
CGATGCAGCCAAGGTGCGGGCAACCGTCGAATGGGCCGCAGCCGAAGGCAAGTCCGACAAAGTGAGCGCGGCAGCAGCGGAGTTCGCCAAGGCGGCTTCCCTGTCCGACGAAGATGTCGAGAAGTTGGTGGCGGAACATTCGCAGGCGCGCAAATCGAAAGACTTCGCGCGGTCGGACGCAGTCCGCAATCAGTTGGCGGACAACGGGATCATTCTGGAGAACACAAAAGACGGCGTGCGGTGGAAGAGGAAGTAGCACCTCTCTCGATTGAGAAATATGACCATTATGACTATAATGCGAATATCGGGAGGCAATGTTTGAGCACACAAACCACATGGACTGTAGCTGAGGCCAAAGCGAAGTTCAGCGAACTGCTCGAGCGGGCAAAGTCAGAAGGCCCGCAAAAGATCACGAAGCACGGTCGAACGACCGCCGTTATTGTTGCTGCTGATCAATGGAAAGAGAAATCGCAGCGCAAAGGCAGCCTTGCCGAGTTTCTAATGGCATCCCCCCTGCGTGGCTCTGGCATCAAGATTAAGCGACTGCGGGGAGGCCTGCGTCGAGTAGACCTATGAACTATCTGCTTGATACCAACGTAGTATCCGAGATTCCCAAGCCGCGGCCTAACCAGGGCGTGCTCGGCTGGTTAGGCGAAATAGACGAGGACAGTATCTTTTTAAGCGTGGTAACCATCGCCGAATTGCGTCACGGCATTGAACGCCTTCCGGCCGGTCGGCGCCGCCGCGCGCTGGACGATTGGTTTCGCAATGGCTTGCAGGAGCGTTTCGAAGGGCGGCTTATTCCTGTTGATGCCGTAATAGCCGATGCCTGCGGGAAACTGATGGCCGCATGCGAGGCGTCGGGACGCACCATGGAACTCGCGGACGCACTCATCGCAGCTACTGCAGAAGTCCACAGTCTGGCCCTGGTCACGCGAAATGTTTCCCACTTCCAGACCAACGTCAAGCATCTCGTGACGCCGTGGACGTAGGCGTCTCGTTAGGTTTTTGTTTCAGACTTCCGATTCGAGTTCGGGCAAACCTTCTGCGGCGATGGATTCGTTCTTGCCGATCTTAACTTTTGCGGTAGTCACCAGCGCAACGGCCGCAACGATGATGATTGAGCCCGCCAGCATGAATCGATCGACACGTTCGTGCAGCACGATGAATCCTAAGATCACCGCAACGATTGGATTGACGTACGCATAAGTTGCGACCTTCGGCGTGGGAACGTGCTTCAACAGCCAAACATACGCGGTGTAACCGATCCACGAACCGAATACAACCAGATACAACACTGCCATCACGCCGCGATGGTTGAAGACCGCGCGGTGATATTGTCCGGTGACAAGCGCGAGCATCGTGTGAGCGAGGCTGGCGAAGAACATTTCCCATCCGGTCGCGACCAGCGGATCAACCTTCATCTGCCATCGGCGCGACAAGATGGAACCGACTGCCCAACTGAGCGACGAGAACAACAGGCTGATCGAGCCGAGCAACTGCATCGTGCCGAGCGACTCGCGATGCGCGATCTTGGGCCACACCAGAATGACAATTCCGGCAACGCCCATGAGAAGTCCGATGGCTCCGCGACGCGAGATGCGGTCGCCACGAAAGACGAACGTCTCGAGCACTAGAAACCAGATTGGCGTCACCGCAATGATGAGCGCGGCGAAGCCCGTTGGCACATACTGCTCGGCCCAAGCCAGAGTGCCATTGCCGCACACCAGCAACAGGATTCCAATGGTCGCCAACCGCACAGCCTCGCGGCCAGTAATGCGGATGTTCCTGCCAAACATGGTGCACGCGGCCAGCATGATCGGCCCGGCAATCAGGAACCGCATGGCGCACATGACGAATGGCGGAATGCCTTCGGCAGACGTGATGCCGATGGCGAGATACGTCGATCCCCAGAAAACATACACCAAGCCAAAGGCAATGATGACCTTGAGGCGAGGACTGCCCGACGCGAGCTGCACTTGAGAAACGTTGGCCATTACTCGACGGGCAACCGCTGGTTGTGGGTTCCGAGACGCTGCCCCGTTACCAGGATGTAGTGAATGCCCGAGAGCAGCGTGAATCCGAACGTGGCGTACAGAAACACGTCCTTCAGCGCCAGCACCCAAGGCTTGATTACCACCTGCGCCAGCACGACGAAGAAGACAGCGGAGATCTGGCAAACGGTGTTGATCTTCCCGAAGATGCTGGGACGGAAGTCGCGGAAGCCGACAGTCGCATACAAGGCCGTGCAAGTGGCGAGAATGCAGACGTCGCGGCTCAGCACCAGCACCGTGTATTTCCACGGGATCTTGTGGGCAATCGACAGCACCAGAAACAACGAGCTAAGCAGGAGCTTGTCGGCGATGGGATCGAGATACTGACCGAGCATGGTGCGCTGGTCGAGAGCTCGGGCCAGCCAGCCGTCGAGCGCGTCGCTCAGGCCGGCGAGCACGAGAAGCCCCAACGCCCAGCGCCAGTTGTCGTCGAGAACGTTGGTAATGACAAACGGAATGAAGATCATGCGAAGCAGCGTGAGCTGGTTTGGCGCTGTCCAGAATTGGTTCTTCACCCCATCGCTCCCTTGCACGAGCATCGCCCAGGAACTAGTGAATCAGAGTCCCCGCAATAGATTGTGAGGTTTGATGCGGCTGCTTGGCAACACTCTGCGTATAAGAGCTATCTGGAGTGAGGCATCGCAAACCCGGCGGAGTGACGAATGTCACAGAATCTCAGGCGGAGATTGCGTACCGTACCGAAAGCGCTGACACCGTCTGGTGAGAAAGTATGATCTGGTTGATTCGACGGGTGGCCCGATTCCTGGGCGCGGCATCGAAGCATTTCCGCAGTGCTTCGCCGGAGCACCTTCTTACGGCCCGATGCGGGGAGATGGAAGCTTATTTCTATCTGCGCAGCCTGGGCTACCGCATCGTGGCGAAGAATTACCGGTCGGCCCGTGACCATGGCGAAATCGACATCATTGGCTGGGACGAAGGCGTGCTGTGCTTCGTCGAGGTGAAGACACACTCGAAGTTGGGAATGGTGCCTCCGGAGATCGCGGTGGATGCGGAGAAGAAGAGCCACATCCGATCGGTAGCACGGCGGTATGGGCGGCATTTGCGAACAGACCAGCCTCCGACGTGCCGCTTTGATGTGGTGAGTGTGGTTCTGGGTGAAGAAGGTCGGGAGCCAACGATTCGCTTGCACAAGGGAGCGTTCTCGTGGAAGTCGGTGGACTTCGCCAGGAGCGGATTCTATCGGCAGCAGCGTCATTCGAGTTGAAGACCTTGGCTGATTGGATTTCGGCCCTGCCGACGCATGCGACGGATGTGGCGCACTTGCTCCGACTCGACTGGGCGTCTAAAATAGAGGAACTCGCGATGTAGGCGCGTAGCTCAGTTGGTTAGAGCGCTACCTTGACACGGTAGAGGTCAGGAGTTCGAGTCTCCTCGTGCCTACCATTTCTTTCAATGGTTTAGCAGCAAACAGTCGAAAAACCTCAACCCACAATCCAACCCACATTTTCACTGTACAGCTCCCGATGGCATGCCGAGGGCCTTCAGGAACTGGCCTTGCGCGGCCCGTGTCTCATCACCGTCTTCCTGGGTGTAGAGATCCAGCGTCGTTTGAATTCTCGAATGACGCAGGATGCCCTGCACGGTCTTTGCTTGCACCTTGGCAGTATTGACCAAATAATTGGACAGCGAGTGCCGGAGATTGTGAAGGCCAAAGCGCTGGCCGTCAGCAATCTTTACGCCCGCTGCTCTTGCCGCTGGGCGAAGGTGGTCCGCGACAAAGATGGAGGAGGAAACGGGAACCTTTCCCTTTGCCCTCAGAGACGGAAAAACGAAATCCGAGTCGGAAGCATAGGGCGTTCGTTCCTTCCAGTAGCGCAAGTGCTCGGCGAGTAGAGGATGCAGGGGGACGTGACCGTCCGATGCATCAGTTTTGGTGGGGCCTTCCTTACCTTTCGACCAGCGTTTGGAAACCCTGATTTCTTCCTCATCCCACAGGATGTCATCCCAGCGCAGTGCCAGAATCTCCGATGAGCGGAGCGCCGTTGCCGCGCAAGTCAACACGAGCGTGAAATGCAGGATGTTACTCAGTGCTTTCAGAATGCCAAACGTCTGAGCCGGGGTAATGATGATAGCCCGGTAGTTGGTTTTGGCACGCGTCTCGACATTCGCTACGGGATTCCTGGAGACTCTTCCATAGAGCATGCCGACCTTGAAAATGCGGCTCATGACGCCCCGCATCTTCGAGATCGTTGTCCAGGCGAGACCTGCGTCATCGTGGAGCGACTTGAGCCAACGCTGCAGCTCAAGGGGCTTGATGTCCTCTGCGACTTCGGTGCCCCAGCGGGACATGAGATAGTCGCGAACGATGTGGTTTGTGATGGTTATAGTGTTGTCCGACTTCGGGCGCACGGCATACTCGCCAAAGTCAGCCTTGAGGTAGTGCTCTGCAAGGGCATCGAAACCGATGCGAACGTCGCTGTGTTCATCGTTTATGCGAACGAGTAAGCCGCGCCGGTCGACTTCACGCCATGCGTCTTTCTCTTTCGGAAACTTCCGAACGAGCCCGACTGGCATGATATGTTCGACGCGCCTCCCGTCCGGCTTGGTGACCCGGAAACGAAGCACCCAGGTTTCTCCTCCCTTGCGGGGTAATTTCTTAAGTGATCCACGCTGATAGGTCATGCTTCCCTCTTTTCAGCGCGGAGACTGCCTGAGTGGGATCGTAACGTATTTTGGGCCTGTTGTGATCAGGCTATTTCGGCTTGCGACTGCGGTCGAAAGTTCAGAGAGGCGAAAGACCCATAATGTACGCTTGCTTCCCTTTCCCAACGCGTACGCCCCGGCAATGCCTTGGCGTGCCAAGGCGAGCAGGTGGCGGCGACTGATCGACAGGAACTTCGCAGCCGTCTCTGCAGATACAAAGGGTTCGGGGGTCATGGGTTTAATCTCCTTTTCGCGAGTACCAGTTGGCGTTCGCAGGTGTCCTTTTCGGTCAATGCGGACGGGCTCGAAAACGGCTTCTCCAGCGCTCTTATTAGCTTCAAACCGAGTGGTAGTCAAACGGCCTGATCAGGCGAGTACTGTCCAAGCACGATGGGCGTCCGTGGGGATTGGCTCGTAATTTGGCGGAGTTGGCAGGAATTTCTGGCCGAAACCGGCCTCACCGCAAAGAGGAGGTACTCCGCCTGCGACGGCGCGGCCTTACCCTAGAATCACGGTCGTCAATAGATTTATTTCACCAATCACACTTTGACTGGGAGAAGCGGCAAGTAGGCACGAAACCGCCGTCAAATCGAACCCCACAAAAGTGTGCGCGCATGGGTCCGTGATTCACTCCGCCATGCCCGCTGCGAAGTCGATTCCCTCCCCGATACTTTGCCTGACTTCCTTGAGCCACACTCTTGGGTTGGTGCCGTGAATGACGCGCCCCAGAAAGCCCAACTGCTCGGCTGCATTATTGCGGTTTCGCCGAATGTCGTCCCTCGTGATCTTGGTGTACAGATCGAGAAAGGTATCCATATTCCGGGGCTTGGCAAACACGTAAGTCGCGTGGCCAAGTTGAGGGGTTTCGACGACCACGGCTTTCTCCACGTCGAAGATGTATTCCTCCCGAAAGAGATAGATCCGGCGTGCCCGGCGTGCGAGCTGGCGATAGAAGAACGAATCGTAATCCGCGCGCCAGCTGATCTGGGCGATATCAAAGTCACCGGGAATACGCATCTCGGAACATATTCGCTGCAACTCCGCGCGCTCGACCGCGCGATGTTCCAAGCACAGTCGGATCTGATCCAGTGCGCGCGAATACTGGCCAAAGCGATGATAGGTAGTTTTGGCAGATTCCATTTGCAGATGGAAATCGGACGGCAGTTTGACCTCCAACCGGCTCGGCAATGCAGTTTCCCAGGTAACGAGTTCCCACTCCTCACGACGCTTGCGGTACTTGCCGCTCTGTACGAACGTGCCCTCGACCTCGATTTTGGTTCCCAACAGATGCTTCCACTGATTCCACGTGCGGTCCCAGACAGTATGGAGGAGGGCTGGGTCGAGCCACAACTCCAGCTTGCGACGCATGTCGCGGCACAGTGCCCGGTCGTCGTAGAAATCACATTTCCGCAATGTCACATGGAACCGCCGTCGCCGGAGATCGGGTGAAAACGCGAGGATACGATGGGCAAAGAAGGTTTGTCCGTCACGGGAAGGCTCGCCAGCAACGAGAAGAGAGCCAAATCCACCGTAAGGAAACAGAGCCGGCGCTTCGGGATCGGCCAGCAGCGCGTCATAGCAAGCGCGCAGTTCTGGCTGACCAACGATGTTGAATGCCCGCTCCAGCGCCACTCGCTCTCGATGCCGCACGCCCGCCGTCCTTAGCTCCAAATCACGCAGTTTGAAAGCGACGCGAAGCTCGGGGGGCGAAGCGCTGGCGGGGATACGCAAGCTCTCGTACAGGGTCGGATGATCGACTCCGTTGGCCGTAGGCGTTACTCGATAGAAGTATTCGCGGAGGATCTCGCAAGGCAGGAAAATCGTGCCCATGCCAAGGCTTCCTCCGCGAACCTCGGCAGAAACGTAGTGCTGATTTCGTTTGTCCCGCTTGGGCTGGCTAACGTATCCGACTGGCGCGTGGTAGAGATAACGGTTCGGGCCGGAACCTGAGTTCTTGGTGATCAAGATTTCTGCGCGAATCGTATCTCTGTTGGGGACGGGGAAGGCGATCTCGTCGCCAATGCCGATGTAACTTGTCAGAAAGGGCCGTAAGAGAATCTTCGCCTGATTAGCCAACACGAAACCGGCAGGATCGTCCTGCGGATTAATACTCACTACCCGCTCACGACAGATCGGAATGGGTGGCGTGGCAGCCATACTCGGCAGGCAGTGTAGCCGGGTTTCTTCAAAAGGTCGAACACGCCTGTAACGGTCACGGCCCGGATCCTCTAGCGCCCAAGGCGCAGTCCCCAGTCACGTGCCTTCACACGCAGGATGGCGCGGCTATCCTCGCGCCGTCGGAAGTATAAATATTTATCGAAAAACAATTTCTTGCTGAATCCGAAATCGCGGGGCCAGCATCTATCGGTGACATCTTTTTTCTGTGCCCAAAAGAAACCTGTAAATGGTGCGTTGTAGAGCGCAGTAGAAGGTGTCCTTCAGAAGAGTGTCCCTTCGTCCCGTAGGCTGGCCGCGAGCTAACTTGCTCTGCAAGTGCTGACGTTTGCGGAGCTCAAACCAGATCAGTTCCACGGGGAAACAACGTCTGAAATCGCTGAAACTTGACTTGTGTGGCCACATTTCGCGAAGGGGTGTTTCGAGACCCGCAACTCAGGCTACGCGATATAACGGGACCCAGTCATGCGCGGGACTCTGCGCCGATCAGGCAATTCGGGCAGCAAACAGCGGGCAGCCATCGATCAACTGTTGATCGCTGGGATTATCCTCGGGCCTGCCAAGAAGCGCGATGCAATTAAGAAGATCCTTGAGCTTGTCCCGGGATGGACCCGTGAGGATTGTTGGCGGCGCATTAAGGAGTTGCGGAAGGCCCCTGAATGCGCACGTGTCGCAGAGGGCCATCCCGATCGAGCAAAGAGTTCCGGGGAAGCGCGTCCAGTCCGAAGATCGCCTTCCGTGCCGTGGACGCCGGAGGACGATGACAATTTGTTTAAATTGGCTGGGTCCGATCCAGTGAAGAAGATTGCTCAACGCCTGGGCCGTACCGAACGTGCCGTACGCTTCCGGCTTGGGGCGCTCGGGATTAGTGCCAAGGTCACCGACGGGTGGTCGCTGCGGGAGTTGCGGAAGATGTTACGCGTAAGCCCTGCCAGGCTGAGGTATCTCGTCGGAAACGCCATGCTCCGAGTGCGCGATCCGCGCATATCTGCGCGCTCCCTGGCGGTACTCTGCGGCAAGATTCGTACATCTTTGGACTCTTCCACAGTCGAACGAATTGCGGCCTTGGCCAATGGGGATGACGCATACTCCTGGGAACGCGCAGCGAATCTTCTTGGCGTACCCGTGGCCCAAATACAAGCCTGGATTTCTGCTGGCCAACTTCGAGTCGTGGACACGTTTGTCACCGACAGGTCGTTTGAGGAGTTCTGCAAGAATCATGGCGAGGAGCTTAAGGCTTCGCTGATTGATGCGCCCATCGCGAAATGGTTGGTGAGCGAGTACGGCGTTTCAGAGGCCGCCGCGAACGGCGGGAACGTATCGCGCGCTAGAAAGCATGCGTTGGTGATCAGAACATGCAAGTGCGGAAGGAAGATAGCCGGAAACCCATACTTTCGGCATCTCCGTGCCTGTTCGTCCGCAGGCGCAGCGCCTAGCGGAAGTCCATCCAATCAGATGGAGTCCAGCAGTCGAACTTTTACGAGCGTTCAGTCGTCCAGGTCAACGTAAGAATCGGCGTCTCTGCGCCAGTCCTCAAAAGAGGGGTAAGGGCTCGGCAACTCTGAAATCCAGACCTCATCACAGTGGTCGGCGTATTCCATGGTCCGAATGGCCCGCGGATGGCTCCGCACTTGAATGAGAATGGCTTCGAACCAGCCCTCGGTTTGCGCGTCCTGGAAGAAGTGGTCAGCGATCCAGAGCATCAGCCGCTGCCATTCTTGTGTAGCAGCACTGGCGTCCTGCGCTCGCGCTTTGAGCCCGGCGTCCAAGTACCCTGGGCAACGACGTTCCAGCTCGCGTACAACCTCTGGGGGAGGTTCTGCTCCCCGCTCCAGCGCCTGTCGTGCCCAGTAGGCAAGAGCCTCACAATCCATGTAACGAGTAGCAGCCTCGGTGAGGCGATCAGGATGCACCAGCTTCGCCGATGCCCGGGCCTTGCGCTCCCGCGCCGTCAGATGGGCAGTCTCGTCACATTGCGCCGCCAGGCCTTTCCACTCCTCGAACGACGGATACCGGATCGGTTTGGCTTTCTTCCACTTCTCGGTGCACTCCGACCAGCACACTTCGGCTCGCTGGTAGCGCGGGTCTCGTACTGCGTAATACGTACTTGCGAAGAACGAGCCTTCCTGCTTGGCGAAGCCAAAGACATGGTCCTCAATCCAATCTTCCAGGCGGAGGACCAGAGGCCGGGTGTTGGCTGCTTTGGGTGTGAGCGCTTTCTCGGTTTCAAGAAATCCCGGACAGCGGTTCTGGAGAATCTCGGCTAGCCAGTCAATGATTCGCTCCTCGACTTCGAGGATCGAGCGAGCCCAGAAATTAAACTCCTGCCAGTCGATGTATTGATTGCGAACTTCGTAGAGACGCTGCCACGGTATCCGACGGGCCTCTTCGTCAGCGCGCTCGCGGGCGGCCCGCTGAAGGCGCGCGGTTGAGTCGCGCACGGATTGCCTTTTGGATTCCTTCACACCGGAGTACCTGGGATGGGGACGCAGGGCTGAGTGTCGTCGATCGTCGTTTCGGAGCCTGCTGCCTGCCGCCCTATTTTAGTCGATTTCGTTCATATCGGAAGCACCTTCTCATGAACATTTCCGCCGGACTTGACCTTCGGTTCCCTGCCCAACCGGCGGGAGCCGGCGACTCATTTTCGGAGTGAAAACCTTGTCCTCAAGCAAGCACGAACTATAGTTCCTCAATCATTTACCGTCAAACGACAACTATGGGGTGTGCCCAAACAGATTGGTGCTGATAAACGGCGTGAGTCCCGCACGTTAGGGGAGGCTGTCGGCGCTGAGATTACCCGATTGCGTGTGGATCGCGGATGGAGCCAGGCGAAATTGGCGCACGATCTGGGATATACCGAACGCTACATCGGCCAACTGGAACGGGGCACCAAGAGCCCAACGCTACGAACGCTCGCCGATCTTGCCAAGGCGTTCTCAGTAGAGGTTTCCGCCATAATCAGATCTGCCGAACGGCGACACCGGAACAGTGGCAAGCGTTGACCAATTGACCGCCGCGAAGAGACTCTCGTCGTAGTACATTTCCGCAGCGGCTATCGCAATCATTTCCATATTCGGGGCTACTCGAAGAGGACTGGCTCCAATATCGTCTCTTCGGGTTCCTGAAAGTTGCTCAAGCCGACGCCAACGAGTCGAAAGCGTTGCTTTGGATCGAGATCAACCCGTTCTCGCAGCTTTAAGGCGATGTCCGTTAGTTCATCGCAAGAGGCGGGCGGGGAGCCCGGCGTATGGCTGCGAGTCAGAATCTTGAAGTCGCTTGTCTTCAGCTTCAGGACAACTGTGCGTGCCGTCCGTCGTTCTTTTCGCGAAGCCGACCAAAGCTTCTCTGCGAGTCCCCGAATCATCGGTTCCGTTTCCGGTAACAGCACGTCATGTTCAAAAGTATCCTCGACGGATATCGATTGTGTCAGCCTGTCAGGGACGACCGGGTTGTGGTCGATGCCGAGTGACAGCTGGTGCAGGCGCTGACCGTATCGGCCGAAGTTCTGTTCGAGTAGGGCCGAGTCGAGACCTCGTAGATCGCTGACGGTCTTTGCCCCAAGTTCCTCCAGCTTCTCTCCCGTAACTTTTCCGACGCCGGGCAAGCGTCCGACAGGCAACGGCAGCAGAAACGCGTCTATTTCTTCAGGCCGAACGACAAATAGCCCATCAGGCTTGCGCCAGTCAGATGCAAGCTTTGCGAGGAACTTGTTTGGCGCCACTCCGGCAGACGCGGTCAGATTCAACTCTTCACGAATTTGTTTACGGATTGTCCGTGCCACCAGCGTGGCTGTCGGTAGACCGGTCTTGTTCTCGGTGACATCGAGATAGGCTTCGTCCAGGGACAGTGGTTCTATCAGGTCAGTATGACGCTGGAAGATTTCCCGCACGCTGCGCGATACGGCCCGGTAGCGTGTGAAATCCGGAGGCACAAATACGGCATCGGGACACAACCGTTCCGCGCGTTTTGCTGGCATGGCCGAATGCACACCGAAGCTCCTGGCCTCGTAGGAGGCAGCGCAAACGACGGAGCGATTGCCCAGCCAGGCGACGATCACGGGCTTGCCGCGTAGCTGCGGATTATCGCGCTGCTCAACCGAAGCGTAAAACGCGTCCATGTCGACATGGATGATTTTTCGCAAGATCTAAGGCCACGAATACGATTCTTAGTCAGAGTGGGCCGAATGGGCGTCACGCCGACTCGACCGTTCCATTACATTATTACTTGATCTGAGGAGTGCACGATGTGTGGCCGCTATCGTCTGTCTAGACGTAAGCAAATGATCGAGGAATACTTCGAGACCGAGAACGAGGTCGATTGGGAGCCTCGCTACAATATTGCTCCGTCGCAGCCTGTCGGAATAATTCGCCAAGACCCATCCACACCGGAGCGGCATTTCTCGCTGGCTCGCTGGGGACTGATTCCGTCCTGGGCCACGGACGCTAGCATTGGATTCAAGACCATCAATGCCCTCGCGGAGACGGTCGCCGACAAACCCTCGTTCCGGGATGCCTTCGTTAGCCGTCGGTGCTTGCTTCCTGCCGACGGGTTCTTTGAGTGGCGAAGAAGCGGAAAAGAGAAGCAGCCCTTCCACTTCGGAATGCAGGACGATTCCCTGTTTGCCTTTGCCGGTCTCTGGGATCGCTGGAAAGACCCGGGCGGCACAGTGATTGAGTCTTGCACGATTCTGACCACCACTCCGAACTCACTATTGGCGGACGTGCATGATCGAATGCCGGTGATTCTCCGTCGAGACACCTACGATCTATGGCTCGATCCCAGCTTCCAGGATGTAAAGGCACTGGCGGAGGTTCTGGCACCGTTCGATGCGGCGCAGATGAAGAGCTTTCCGGTCAGCACAAGGATCAACGCGGTGACGAACGACGATCCAAATTGCGTTGTGCCTTGGCAGAGTCCTCCGCCAACTCAAAGCGCCCTTTTCGGGTAGCACAGCGGCTTTATCATTCACGGGCTTGCTTCACCATCTCGACGAACGCTTCTCTGGTTTGTGACCCGTCGCTCACTTCCCGCAAGAAGGCGACCCGAGTTCCCTTCACGCCATCCTGGGTTTTCAGGCGCAAATGGAAGCCGACGCGGTCGACCGAGGTCAACTCTGCTTCCTGTGCCTCAATGCCAGGAAACCGCTTGGCCAGCAAGATGAGCGCATCTTTGTGGTCGGCATTCATGTGCTGCATGATGTCGTTCTTCTGCTCTGCCAGCGGATCGGATTGCGCTGCGGAGTAGTCCGAAGCCGGCACCCATCCCATCACTCCGAAGCCGCCCACGTAATAAACATCCAACACGTCCATTCGGTAAAAGAAGAAATCGTCAAAATCGACCCAGTACTTGCTGTCTGGGTAACGCGTCAGATAGACCGTACGCGTGGCTGCCAATTCTGGCTCCGGGATTCTGCTAACACTCCCTATCAACGTGACTCTTGACGCTCCGAGCGGGTCACCGCTGGCCTCGGGCTCTGTCACAAACAGACTGGCGCGTGGGTTCACCTGCAGATTCTGCGTATGCATGGCCATTGTGCTGATAAGGAAAACTGGGCGCCCCTGGCCGTCCAGCGCATACGGCATCAATGAACCGAACGGGAAACCCTGCTGTTTCCGCGACTGAGTCGAGAGACTGCCGATGCGGCCGGAGTGCATCAGCGTGCGTGCCCTCTCGGCAAACGACGGCTCAGGCACTTCAGGCTGACTGCTCGTCGCGCCACTCGCGTGTTTTCCGAAGGATGAGGAAGACATTGCTGAGCCCTCTCGCTATGCAACGAATTATATGACGGCACCCTTCTCGTTCTACCGCCGGTTGTCTCTATTGCATTCCTTCTCATGGCGGACATCGACACTCCACGGAAAGGTCTCATTCATTCGGCTCCCCAAAATCTCATGAGCCTATTCGAGTCCATGCCGATGAACTTGGCCCGTTCCAGAGATGTTCACAGATGTTCACTTTAGCTCAGACCTCGGAAAGTAGAGAGATTACAAAGGTTACAGTCTTCCTGGAGACTCAAGTAAGAGTCGTCCAAACTAGCGCCGGTCGGACCTGCTTTGTAACGAAGCCGATGCAACACTCCGACCCCTTCGAGCAGGCACAATGGGTACGGCAGACAAATCGAGCTCTCGTTGGCTATTTCTGTTCGTTAGAGACAAGCATGTACAGATATTGCGAGTGTTCATCCTTCTTTGTGGCTGCGCGGCACTCGGGCGAGTGCTATTTGGGCCCGATGTTTGGGGAATAAGCCTGGTTGTCGCGATAGGATCTGCCGTCCTGGTCAGGTATGAGGTCTGGCTCTGATTCTGCCATCCGTACCACTACAAGGATTAGCTCTGAAATTTCATTCATCTCGAAATCAGGGATGCCTCTTTGGCCGTGGCACGGCGACGTCAACTCGCAGGAGAGGCATTGCACAAGACTTCATGACGGCTTCCTGGGAACCTCCTGCGGAATGATTACCTCCGGGAGCGCTTGTAAGAAGGCAGAAATCCACGCATAGGCCTACCCACGGTTCGGAGAACTGACGCCGTAGAATTGCAGGACATCGCCCAGGGTCACAATGCCTTCTAACCTGTGCACGTTCGCGCGATCCACAACCGGTAGGACGTCAATCTGGTTAGCACCCATCCGTTCGAGCGCCAGATCAAGGCCTTGATCGGAGTGAACATGCGGAAAATCGAGTACGTCGACAATCTTCCGAAGCTCCAGGCTGGCATCTTGCGTGAATTCCCGTTCCAGCGTCGTGCGGTTAATTACTCCGACTACGCCGCCGCTATCCAGCACGAGCCAGGTTTGGAATTTACTCAAGTTGGCCCGTTGTAGTGCTTCCCCAATCGTAATCTCGCTCGGCAGCGACTCGGTCAGAGCGCGCATGATTCGGATTATCTGACGCTTTCCTTGTCGTTGGCGGGCCTCCGCCGAGGGCAGGTGTATGCCGTCCTGCACTGCCAGGGCTTCGTAGATAGGCTCGCGTTGCAGTCGTGAGGCAATGAACAGGCTCACCAAATTCGCAATCATCAGAGGGACGATGACAGCGTAGTCCTGCGTCATCTCGAAGATCATCAGCACCGAAGTCATCGGAGCCCGCACGATACCCGCAAAGACCGCGCCCATCCCGACCAATGCATAGGCACCCGCTGTCGCGGTGTAGGCAGGCAAGAAATGATGCGCCACCGTGCCTACAGTACCTCCGAGCATCGCGCCAATGAATAGTGCAGGTCCGAAAATTCCTCCAGCATTACCCGACGCATAACTTGTGGTCACCGTTATAAGCTTCAGAACCAACAACAGAACCATTAGGTTTAGCGCCATCCGTCCATTCAACACATCGCCCACGTACCCATAACCCACACCCAAAACCTGTGGCACAAATAATCCCATGAGGCCAACTAAGAATCCACCTGCGACCGGTTGGAACCAGACGGTCTTCTTCGGAAAGCGCAGGAAGCGCGCCCGCATGCCCAGAAGAAGTTTGGTAAAGCTCACGGAGACCAGGCCGCCAGCCACGCCAAGAACCGCGTAGATTCCAAACTCCAGTGGATTGACCAGTTGGTATTCCGGAACCTTGAAGAGCGGGTGATTGCCGAGCAGGAGCCGAAGCACCATCCATGAAGTCGCCGAGGCCAACACCACCGAGCCCAGCACTGGCGCGTGGAGGTCGCCCACAATCTCCTCCAGCGCAAATAGCACGGCAGCCAGCGGCGTATTAAACGCGGCCGCAATGGCCGCTGCTGCGCCCACCGGTAGAAGAGCCTTGACCTTTTCGGGCCGCAATCCCAGACGGCGTCCAATCACGGAAGCAATGCCCGCACCAACTTGGACCGACGGCCCCTCTCTCCCCAGTGGAATTCCGCTGGCCAGCGTAGCCGACGTGCAGAAAAACTTTCCGATCACAGTGCGCATTGTGATGCGGCCGCCGCGGGCGTATAGCGCAGCTTTGGTCTGCGGCACGCCGCTTCCGCGCGCGTCGGGAAAATAGCGGTACAGCAAGTAGCCGATACCCAGGGAGCCTCCGACTGGGAGCAGCAGACGTCGCCACCGGGCGCTGCCCACCGGATACAACCTTATCCCCGCTCGTTCTGTCAGCAGAATGAAAGCGACAACCGCCAACCCAGTCAAAGCACCTATTACTAGAGCCAGCACCAGGAATACTTGGTCCTCACGTTCCTGCAGTCTTGCCGTGAGAGACAAAAGTGGCGATTTCCACCAACTTCCATTCGCTTCTTCGACGCTTTCGCGAATCTCTCCGTCGGGCATTCCAAAAGCATATCGCACTGGCCACCCAGGAAAAATGCCTCAGCGCCTGCAATCGAACGGGTTTCGGGCAGTTAACTCAAGGGACCTGTGCGGAAAGAAGCAGCAGCTATAATCGGGAAAGCGGTGAAGTTCCTCCTCATCACTTCCTTTCTAGTCGGTATGGCTCTGTTCCTGTCCCCGGTCGTGGCGCAGAACCCTGGGCAGGAATTGACGTCGGCATACTCCGCTGCGCGACCGAATAGTCGGCTTCAGACTGCGGCGTCACAATCCGCAGGTTCTCAGCCCGAAGCTTTTTCTCCGCCGAAGAGAATCAGCGCTCATGCATCGGTCACCAAGCCGGTCGATAGTAAAGCGACCAACGTAGCTTCGGCCCAAACAGACTGGTCCCAGAGGGCGGCTACGAATAGCTCCACCTCGGGCGCGCCAGCAGAACGTGATGAATCGGTCTTCACAGTGCGCAAGACGGTGAACGAGGTCCATCTCGTTTTCACCGTCACCGACAAGCACGGCCACTACATTACGGATCTAAAGCAGGACGATTTTAAGATTCTGGACGACAGCAAGCCACCGAAAGAGATCCTCAGCTTCAGCAGCGAGACGGATCTGCCCCTGCAAGTCGTCCTGTTAATCGACGCCAGCGAATCGGTGAGCGGTCGCTTCAAGTTCGAGCAGGAAGCAGCAATCCAGTTTCTGAAACAGACGATCCGGCGGAAGTACGACCAAGCCCTCGTCATCGGCTTTGACCTGACTCCCAAGGTCGCCCAAGACTTTACCGACGACACCGAGCAGCTTCTAGTTGGCATTCGCGCGCTGCGACCCGGCAGCCTCACGGCAATATACGATGCTCTCTACTTTGCATGTCGGGACAAGCTGCTGAAGCAACCACAGGCTGGCCCTGTCCGGCGCATCATCATCCTGTTGAGCGACGGCAATGACAAGGCAAGCTCCGTGACCCGCGAAAAGGCTATCGAGATGGCGCAACGGGCCGAGGTCTCCGTATATACCATCAGCACCAACCCGGCCGGCTCCGGCGGACACGGCAACAAGACCTTGGAACTCATTGCCGACGCAACCGGCGGGAGATCGTACGTGCCCTCCCAGATCACCGAAGTAACCAACGCGTTCACCGCCATTCAAGAAGAGCTTCGCAGCCAGTACGCGGTGTTTTACAAGCCGGCAGCGTTCAGTACCGATGGGCATTACCGCACCATCAAAGTTCAAGCGCAGAACCAGGAAGGCCTGCGTATCCGCAGCCGTAAAGGATACCGCAGCCCTGCAGAATACGACGGGCGCAATCCGTAGCGCTGAACTACTCTCGAACAGGTCCGCGGGGGATCCAGACACTTTCGTAGCTTCTTATAATGCGGGATGTTGCCGGTGGTTCAGAATAATCCGGCATGGACTTCAGATGACTGTTCAGACGAAACCGCGGTACGGAATCATCGCTGTGGGTGTCTTCCTATTCTTCGGGGCAACTATGGCTCTACTCGCCGGAAGCACTCTGATTTGGCCGGGCACTATTTTCGACAAGGCCTGGGTCCTTAGTGCGGCTGCTCATGCGCGACTTGCGCCATTCGGAACGAAAATTGGGATTCCCTTTCTGCTGCTCGGTGCAATTCTCGCAGTCGCCGGTACTGGTTGGTTTAGACGGCGCGTTTGGGGGTGGCGATTAGCGGTAGCCGTCATCGCAACCCAGGTTGTAGGAGATATAGCGAATGCTTTTCTTGGTGATATCGTCAGAGGTGTGATCGGCTTCCTTATCGCCGGGGCGCTGCTTTTCTATCTTCTACGGCCTGAGGTCAGATCTGCGTTCGCGAGCGGAGATGCGTAGAGTTCCGGCTAACGAATTCGACCAGTCGAAGGCGGTACAGTTCTGAGATGACTCCGAGCTCGGGTATAGAATTTCTGGTTTGGTTGCTCATTGCTGCCGCAATCATCGCCATTCTGGCTGAACGTCTGAAGATTCCCTACACGGTATCCCTTGTCTTCGGCGGGTTGCTCCTCGGAATCATTCATATCCCGATGTTGTCGCCACTCCAGGCCGGTCACCGGCCCGATTGGTTGACGCCCGATGTGATCTTGATTCTGTTCCTTCCAGCGCTGGTCTTTGAGGGTAGCGTAAAGCTCGACGTGAGGGCGCTCATTCGGAACTCCGTTCCTTTATTGTTGCTCGCCAACGTTGGTGTGCTGGTCGCTGCGCTTGTGACGGGATATCTTGTGCATTGGTTGATCGGGCTACCGGTGCTCATTGCACTTCTCTTCGGTTCCATCATCTCCGCCACAGATCCCATTTCCGTATTAGCTATCTTCAGGGATCTCAAAGTCGACAACCGTCTGTCTCTCATCATGGAAGGAGAAAGCCTGCTCAATGATGGAACAGCTGTCGTGCTCTTTGGAATCCTGTTAGGAGCTGTCGCTGCCGAGAAGTTCAGCCTACTTCAGGGCGTCGAGCAATATGTCCTGGCGGTCGTCGGGGGAGCAATTCTGGGATCGGTCCTGGGATACTTAGCGAGTCGAATGACGGACGCGCTGGATAACCCGCATGTTGAAATCACGCTCACAACAATTCTGGCGTATGGCAGCTACTTGATTGCCTATCACTTGCATTGGTCAGGCGTAATCGCGACTGCCGCTGCCGGGCTGATGTTGGGCAACTTTGCTGGAAAGAAGACGATGAGTCCTGGCGCCCGTACCGCAGTGGAGTCGTTCTGGGAGTACGTGTCGTTCGTCATGAATTCCCTCGTGTTTCTCTTGATTGGCCTCGAAGTTTATGTGCGTGAACTTCTACAAAATTGGACTTCCATCGCAGTGGCCATCGGCGCTGTGCTTGTGGGACGTGTGTTGTCGGTGTACCTGCTGGTTCCGCTGAGCAATCGCTTCGCAGAAGACATACCGTTTCGCTGGCAGCATGTGGCGGTTTGGAGTGGGCTTCGCGGAGCCCTTGCGCTTGCGCTGGCCCTGAGCTTGACCAGCACCTTCCCCTATCGCGACCAGATCTTGAACTTAACCTATGGGGTGGTCATCTTTTCAATACTGGTGCAGGGTCTCACGATCAAACCCCTCCTAAAAATCCTCAAACTTGCGAATGGCAGCAACGTACTGCCAGCATGACACTTGAAGTCTCCGCCCAGGCGAGACTCGCTGCCTGGAAGTTGATGTCAAGCGCCACAGTATCATCAGGCCATCACATTTCGAACCTCACTTGCTCCTTGTCATCTTCCTCATGATTGCCTTGCCCGTGGGCCGTCATCTGACTGCCGAACTGTCTCGATCCGCAATCGTTAAGGAATACTTCATCCGGGGCTCTCAGGGGGTGTGCGAGGGACAAATCAACTGAAGGGATGCGACTTCGGCACAACGAGACGAACGATCAACTACTTAAAGAGCTGCTTGGCCAGCCCCGGTTCGAATGAAGGGCTGACGAAGCAATGGCCTTCTTCTAGTCGTTGCAGCGCTTCGATCAACAGCTCCTCGGCCTCCGTCTTCAAGAGATAGCCGGACGCGCCCACCGCCGCCGCGGTATGCAACATCTCCTCGGAGTCATGCATGGTGACAAATAATACCTTGATTTCAGAGACCGATTCGCGGAGTTTGGCGGCCACGGCTAGGCCGTTGGGCGGAGGCATCGAGATCTCCATGCCAACGCATCCTAACGGAAAGGTAAATACGGCGAAGGCCGTATTCTGAAAGGTAAGGGGATTGCAGAATCGACAGACCTTGCGGACTGCCTGTTGGCAATTGGCATCAAGATGCTTCTGCAGGAATAGCCCCAGCGGCGAGGCCACCAATCTGGAGCTCCTCATCGTCGGGAGTCTACATCGGGACTCTATAGCTTTTTGACGTATACGAAATCGTACTCGGTTACCCAGGTCTTGCCGGCGTCAGTTGAACGTTCTGAGAGCTGACGCACGCTGCCATCTGGCAGCTTCGAAAAAGTCAGATGACGGGTTAAGGTTCCCCCTGACGCCTTGGGCATTTCGTAGACGTAGCGCATCTCTCCGTTCACTAGCGAGCCCTTGAAGTAGTTTGTGGTGCCGCTGTCAGAAACCCAGAATTGCTCCCACCTATGTGCGACCGGGTCGTACTTGTTAAAGCTCTTCCCGTCGCCTCCCTGTAAGCCACTCCAATTTTCGAAGACCACGCAATCCTTCAATATCAGTTTCACGCTGCTCTCGCCGACCTTTTGTTTTCCGCTGTAGACATTCCACTCGCCGACCCAGAAGTCGAGTTGGCGGTATTCGGGATTCGCTTGGGCATTCTTGCAAGGCTCGGCGGCCTGCTGCGCCGCTTTCGCCAGCGCTTGAAATCTCGGCTCGCCGATGAGACTCGCCAGGTCAGGGTCGTTGGCGATCGGAGCAGGAAAACCCACGGCGGCGATAGACTCCAACAGATCAATCGCCTTCTGTTTATCGCCCATGCGAGCATAGGCGCATGCCAGGTTGTACTTGCCTGTTTGTGGCGGAAACCCATTGTCCAAGGCCTTCTGCAAAGCCCTGGCGGCATCCTCATATTTTCCCGCCTGAAGATAGTCGGTTCCAAGTTTCTCCCAGCCATTTGCATCCGTGGGTGCGCTCTGCGCGGGTGATTCATTCGCGGCGAGAGTCGGCGCGGAGCTCGAGCCAGCGGCTCCCGCCCCAGCGTTTTGTCCGGAACAGTTACTGACCGACGCCAGAAGCACTAACAACGCACATCCAAAGCTGTGCAAACACGTTCGCCCCATTTCGGCCCCTTTCAAACGCGAGACTTCCCCGCTGCAATCCCTGTTTTTGACGGCGGCAGAAGGTTTTGGTGAGAGCTCAATCTGATAAGGGGCGACAGTGCAGAAGCGGCACGTGGGCGTCAAGACTCTTGACCTCAAGAGCCGATAACGAACGACGCTACAAATTCACCCTGGTGCCCTCGATTCGAAACTTTTTCCCTCTTCGCGACTCTCAATTGGTGTTCCTAGACCGCGCGAACCCATCGGCTCATATGTTTAACGGGAGTCCACGATGAAACAATTTGTCCGGCGAGCTGTAATCGGTTCCCTGGCGGGCGGTGTTGCTTCGGCTGCCCTGATCGCAACCCTCGGTCACGCCGGCTGGAGCTTACTGCTCGGTGCTTCGATCGGAGTGGCCTTTGCAGTCACCACCGGACCATCACCTGACGCCTATGTCGACAACATGATGGCGGCCGGCGCCCTGGGCGTGCCGCTCTGGGGAGTTTTCAGCGTCATCGTTTTTCCTTTGCTGACGGGACAGACGCTGGAGTGGAGTGCTGAACAAATGCGCGAGCACTTTCCTGCCCTGGTGGGATGGGTGCTCTATGGCGTGACGCTCGGGTTGTTTGCGCAGATGTTAAACGACGTGGCGGAGCGCATACTCGGTTCCGAACCAAAGCCACAGCCCGACACTGCAACACCGGCGAAACGAATCCTTATTCTGGGTGGCGGGTTCGCCGGAATGAAAACAGCGGAGTGCCTTGAGAAGGAGCTGTCGAGAGATCCGTCGGTCTCCATTTCGCTGGTCAGCGAAACCAATGCACTGTTGTT
>Ga0302321_100001392_pt1 | contig 20671 bp, 14 predicted proteins | sample Fen_T0_1_FD_202505 | JGI IMG/M metagenome (GOLD analysis project Ga0302321, IMG submission 202505) | Peat permafrost microbial communities from Stordalen Mire near Abisko, Sweden - Fen_T0_1 | ecosystem: Environmental > Terrestrial > Soil > Wetlands > Permafrost | place: Sweden: Abisko...
TCCAGGCGGTGGACAGCGCCGGCAAGGATATGGCCCTGGCCACCAGCCGCTTCGCCATCGTCCATGGCGTCTCTGTGGCCGATCCCCCGCTGTCGCGCTCGGTGGGTGTGGCCTGTGCCGATGACTCGACCCAGGTCTACTTCGCCAAGGGGACACCCCTGCCGGCGCGCCGGACGTTCGTGCACCAGACCGTGCGCGGGGTGGCTGCTCACAGCGAGGACGACGTGCTGGCCGTTCCCGTGGTGCAGGGGGAATCGGTGCGGGCCCATCGCAATCGCTTGGTTGGCATGCTGCAGATTCGCGGCGTAAAGCAGGATCTGCCGGCTGGCACGCGCATCGAGGTGACCTTGCAACTCGATCGTTCCGGTCAGCTACACACGCGCGCGGATGTGCCGGCGCTGGGACAAACCTTCGAGGATATCGCGCACGTTCTCGTGCCAACGGCGTCCCTGGACACGGCCGAAAAGGAGATTCACAAGACCAACCAACGCACGGATGAGATTCGCAGGCGTGCCTTCCAATCAGGCATGGCCGCGGCGGTGTCTGCCATCGAGGAGCTGCCGGTGGCCCTGGCCGAGGCCGAACGGAATCTTTCCGCCGCGCGCGGTGGCGATGTGGACGCCAGCCAGAAGGTCCACAGGTTGCTGCTGGAGATCAATACCGCACTCGACGATGCCGAAGCCATGCTCGAGTGGCCCGATCTCGATCGGGAAGCGCATGCCTGTTCGCTTTACTACACGCAGATGGTGGCCCAGTGGGGGACACCCGCCGAACAACAACTCTTCGACCAGGTTTTGCAGTCCGCCGCCGATGCTCGGCGGGGGCGCAACGTCGTGGATCTTGAACGGGCCCTGCAGGCCATGCGGTCTTTGTGCAAGGCCTCGTACTGGCGCAACCCGCAGTCGCTGCTCGGCGAGATGGACTGGCTGTCGGCGCACGTCACCGAGGCGACCGATGTGGCACGCGCGCAGCAGCTCATCGACAAGGCACGTCTTGCGCACCAGCAAGGTGACCCCATCGCCTTCAAGGCAACCCTGGCCGAGGTTTGGCAGCACTTCCCCAGCTCGCGCGAGGACCAACACAAGAGCTTCGGGTCAGGGATCCGCTGACCGCGCGGTGGCGTCCCATGCCTAGCGACGACATCTGTCTCGAAAATTGCTACGCGCGCCACCTGGAGAATCCGTTCCTTGTTCTCGGACTTGCCCCCGTGGCATCGGGGGCCGACGTGGAGCGCACGGGACAGAAGTTGCTCGCCATGCTAGCCGCGGGCTTGATCGAGGCCGAAAACTACACCACACCCTTCGGACCGGCCATGCGCACGGCCGAACAAGTCCGCTGGGCCATGGCCGAACTACGCGATCCCTGTCGCCGACTTGGTCATGAGTGGTGGGCGCGCGGTTGGCAGGGTGTGGAGGTCGGGACATGATCTACTTGCTGTCTGCCGTCGTGCTGGCCGCGTGGGCGGCGGCCTTGTGGCGGCACAATGGGGGGGGCGCGGTGGCGAGGGGTGTCCTTTTGATGAGTCTCGCCGCGACGGGCGTGCGGTTGCTGGCTGGGAATGTCGGGGTGTGGGCCGAAGGCATGCTCGACGTTGGCATCGCCTTGCTCATCACCATCGTTTTGCCCGTCTGGATGTGCGTGTACTTCCCCACGTGGTTTGCCTGGAGGGTGCTGCAGCCCTTTGGCCTGCGCCCCGCTGTGTTGGCCGGCTTCTGGATGTCGGCCCTGGTGCGGCGGCGGGACATTCCCAGCATTCGCATCTTCCTGGGTGCGCTTCGCAATGTCCCGTTTCCGTCTGCCAGCCTCGTGACAGCCGATGCCTGGACAGCCCTCGCGGCGGCGGTGCAGGCCGAGCATCAGCGGGCCTTTGCACGCGTCGATGCCATCATCGAAGCGCTGACCCATTTGCCGTCGGAGACTCGTTTCCCCGGGCTCGCGCGCCAGGTCGGCGTGGAAGTCCTGGCCCGACGGGCGGCCTCCCGGCGAGATTGGGCAGCGGTTCTGCGCATGACCCGCATCGGTCATGGGCGAAGCGTGAGATTCCTGGCGCTTCTCGCCCAGGCCGAGTCGGGTATGTCCTTCTCGTTGGGCAGGCTAAGGCTTGCCTGGATTCTTGCTCCCATGCGCATTCGAACCTACCGCCAGGTGCGAGCACTGGCGCAGCTATCGCAGAGTCGAGCCGCGATAACCCCGCCTCCTCCGCAATTGAAGACTCCTCAAGCGGCCCTTGAGATCGCCGTGTTTTCAGACGCTCGCCTGCGCCATGTCCGTCTGCTGGGCGCGGCGGCGAAGGGCCAGACCATTGCCATGCAGGAAGTCCTATCGCTTGCGCACGCATGGCAGAAGGCACTGGATGGAGAGTCACTGGCGCGCTTGCACGCGCGCGCCCTTGAGTTGGACGTGCGCAATGGCGCGCAGCAGGCCCAGACAGTGAAGGCATCGGTGCTGCAAGAGTTGACGGAACTGGCCGACGTGGCCGTCGGGGACTTGCCGCCCCTAGGTGGGGGCAGCTCAACGGATTCGCTGGTCGATGCGTTGGCGCATTCCGTGCAAAACCATCTCTACCTGAAAGTGGACAAGACCTTGGCGCCGCTCGATGCCGATCCGGCGAAAAGGGCACCCCATCCCCTGGCGGCTTGGGAGAATTGGCTGGCCCTACGCGAAGCAGTCGACCGATTCGAGCAGCGAGTTGGACAGGATGCACTGAAGGCATTGTGGTACAGCCAGATTCGCGACCGGGTTTGGGGCTGGGCCTATGGCGAATGGAAGGAGCGTGGCGAGCAGTCGGGCTGGGCCATGGCCATCGTGTTTGACTGGATGGCTGACCAGGCCGAGGTGCTGGGCGATCTGCCCGCGGCCGCCATCAATCGTGAGAATGCCCGCGTCGCGCGCCTGGCTGTGTGATGCTACTGCGCGAGCGCGGCGGTGGCGACCAGGAACCAGGCCGAGTGCGGGAGCCATTGTTCGACCCAGCGCCAGTCGTCGCCGCACGATCCGGCATTGGGCGCGCTCAACCACTGGATGCCGCTGCCGTCGCTGTTGCCGCCCGTGATGCCATTGGCGATGCCACCGGGAAGCGTGCCCGCCTGCGCCTTGGAGGCGCAGAAGGTCGGCGGATTGTTCTTGCCTAGCCCATTGAGAAAGCAGATGTCGTAGGGATTGGCGCCGAGGATCCAGTCAAGCTGATGGCCGGCGAAGCGCAAGAGATCGAGGTATTGCGTCCCGGAGGTTCCCAATACCTTCGCGCCTAGTAGCGCAGCCGCGGCCAGCGAGGCCAGGCGGGCGTTCTCTCCCTGCCACCAGTAGCCCGATTCGTTGTCGTGCGGGATGAAGAAACTGGCTGTCCCCGCGGCGATGTGTTGCCTGGCGTAGCCGAAGGGGTTGGCCACCGCAAGGGTCACGGCCAGCAAATAGTCGAGGTGTTTGCGAATGCCTTGCTTGGCCAGGTCGCGTTTGCCCGGGTCGGTTTCGACCTGCACGTAGCGGGCGAGCGCTACCGTGGGCAAGCCGGCGTCGGAGGCGTGCCAGAAAGGCCGGGTCGCGCCGTCGGCGATGAAGTAGCCGTCCGCGCCCAGCCGTCCGATGAGCGATGTGGCGCGCGCGCGGGCCGCTTGCAGATAGGTGATGTCCTGCGTGGTGGCGTAGAGCTCGCTGGCAGCGAGCAGGCCAGTGTAGTCGTCGATGACGTTTTCCTTGCCGTCATCGGCGTACTTCACGCCGTTGGTATTCAGATAGTCGAAGGCAAGCTTGGCACCCGCCAGGTACTGCGCGCTGGTGAAGCTGCCGTCCACCTTCCAGCGGGCCGCGCGCGCCAGGGCGGCGATGCTCATGCCACCGCCCTCGCGTAGGGCCGACTGCCAATCCGCGGTCTTGCCGCCGTACTGGCCCGTGAACGCGCAGATCTGCCGCTGACCGAGATCCCCTGACCAGTTGTCGAAGATGTTGATGTAGAAGTAGCCCGCCGGATCGAGCACGCGTAGAAGGTAATCCGCGCCCCACAGTGCTTCGGCTTGCAGCGCGGCCGCCGAACCGCTGGCCGCGAGCGCGGCTCCGCCTTGGTCGTAGACCCAGGCCAGTGCCCACGCCACGAGAGGGATCTGCTGTGGATTCAGGAAATTGGCGTAGCTCAGGTGACTGAGATACTTCGAGATGTCGCCTGCGGCATCGTACCAACCGCCGCGCACGTCGGCCCGCGCGCTGCTGCCGAGAAAAGGCACGCTGGCGTCCGCGGCCCACACGTCGGCGTCGTCGGCGCGTGACGATTTGAAATAGCCAAGCACGCTGGTGAAGGTGGCGGCGAACAGATGGGCGTCGCCGATTTCGAATTCATCCGAGACGGCATTGCCCACTTGCATGCGGTAGCGTCCGGGCTGGGTCAGCTCGGTGAAGTCGATGGCATAAAAGGGGCGGCTGCTGCTCCAGGTGGAAAAGGCCACGCTGGTGAGCGAGCCGCACCACACGGCGCTGTGATTCGAAGCGACGACATAGTAGCGATCCAGGGTGGCTGTGCCTTCGACCACGGCGTGCTTGGGCCCCAGGGTGTCGAAGCCTAGGTGGTTCACATGGAACAGGGGCGCAGCGGTGCTCGCCGTGGATGAAGCCGACAGCTCGATCCAATCCAAATTGAGAATGCCGGCTGTAGAGCCGGCCGCGACCAGGTAGAGCGTGTGGCTGCCCGTGGCGGTGGAGAGGGAAACCTTGCCGTCCTGCCACGTGCTCCAGGATCCCGTGGAAGCCGGTGCGAAAGTTCCCAGCAAGGCGCCCGTGGTGCTGTCCAAGCGCACCTCGATGGTGCCCCCGTCCACGCCCTTGGCGTAGTGAAATGTCAGCGTGGTGGCACCGTCCATGGTGATCCCCGTGTACCAGAGCGCATCGCCACCTTCGATGAAACCAACATCGGTGCCGTTATTCTCGGTCTGGGTGCCCTGCTGTCCGCCTGTCGTGCCCTTGCAGTTTCCGGTGGTCGCACCAAAGGCGCATTCCGCCTCGATGTGCTGGGTGGGCACGGCCAGCGGCGGGGTGTCGCAGGTCATGGTGTGGCCCGAAACCAGGGGATTCGCGGCCACGCTGGCGTCACCAGCCGAGCCCGCATCCTGGGCCCCGCCGGCCCCGCCGCCGCCGATTCCGCCGCTTGCTGGTGCTCCCCCGCCGCCGCCGACTCCGCCGGCTGCAGGGGGGCCGCCGCCGCCGCCCCCTGCGCCGCCGTTGCTCGTTCCACCGCTGCCGCCAGCCGTGCCGCCGGCACTGGCACCGCCGGTTTCACGGGTGCCGCCCAATCCTTGGCCGCCATCGGCCTGGCTGGCGACCTCCGGACGGCAGCTCACGATGCCGCAACTCAGGAGCAGAAGTGCAGCCCCCAGCGCAAACGTGTTTCGGGAACGGAAGCAAGCCGGGGCGTGTGACATCGTTGACCTTCTCGACGGGGTGTTGCAGAGCCAGCAGCATGCTGACGTGTTTGCAGCGACCTGTGCAACCCCCAATGTGATCTAGAGGATGAGAAAAACGCCCAGGATCACGCCACCCAGAGCCATGGCCTTTCGCAAACGATAGCGCTCGCCGAAGAGCAAGGAGCCGAGGGCGAAACTGAGCACCACGTTGGTTCGACGCAAGGTCGAGATCACGCTGACCAATGCGCCGGGCATGGCCAGGGCGTGGAAATAGAGAGCATCGGCCAGCAGCAGCAACAGGCCGACGGCGGCGATGGTCCAGCGCCAGCGGAAGGGCGTGTTCTGGGCGCGGCGGGGCCACCACAGGAAGACCACGATCAACCCTTGTAGAACGGTGTTGTAGGCGGTGAACCAGAACTGCATGGCAAGCGCGGGCAAGTGCGCGGTCTGCAAGAGGTGCTTGTCGTAGAGCCCGCTGGCGGCACCCACCAGCGTGCCGAGGAAGAGCGACCACACCCAGGCGTTGCGCGAAAAGTGAATGCCCTCGGTGCGACCGATGAGCGAGAAGACCCAGTAGGCGAGGAGAATCACTGCGATACCCAGTCCCTGCCGCACGCTGGGCCGTTCGCCAAACATGACCACCGCACCCAGCAGGGTGAAGAGCGGCGCACTGGCTCGCACGGGCGAGGCGAGCGAGATGGGTAGGTGCTTGAGCGCGAAGAAGGTCAGCACCCAGGACAGGGTGACGAGCGCGGCCTTGGCCAGCACCAGGGCGTGTTCGTGCCAGGAAAACGCGGCGATGAAGACACCATGAGTCTGCGCCCAGCCAGGCGCCGCCAGGGAGAGGATCCCCAGGGGCAGCAGGAGCGCGAGCCCTGTGGCGCTGCACGCGAAGAGCACGACCAGAACCGCGTTTTCTTGCAGCGATGCCTTCTTGGCCACGTCGTAGATGCCAAGGAAGACGGCCGAAAGGATGGCAAGGAGCACCCAGGAAATCGCAGGCGAAGGGAACTGCATACAGCACGCGCCTTATAGCGTTTTCGCCGCAAGAAGATCGAGGATCCCGTGCGAAGACATAGCCGCGACAGTTGTGTCGCAGCCCTCCCAATCTCGATGGTTGTTCGGAATGCCTTGAGAGGTTTGACCCAATTGTGCCCTTTCTCAGGTGGGCGAATGCGCTGGCCTACATGGCGGCTTCGTCACCTACTTGGCGGACCACAACGCACAGGCGTTCTCTGTGCAAGTCGTCGGTGTTCGCGCTAACCTTTTGTGGGCTTCTTACCGATATCTAATCACTGCCGAAGTCGTCGGCCATGGCACTTGGGATCCCCATCTTCCCGCGTGTCAGCTCCTTGCTTCTCAACCATGGATAGTGACAACGAATTGAGTGCTGGCTCTGTGCGCCTCGGGTCGACAACCGGTGGCGACGTGGAAGTTCCCCATGGCGATTCTCCGGCCAAGGAAAGCAGCGTCGTTTCGTCCCGTGATGCCGTCACTCGGAAGATCCGCAATCCGCTGCTCAAATCCGAGGAAACCACGCCCGTCGTGCAGGTGCAGGTCTCCTTGGCGTCGAGCGAACCTCCGCCGCGCACTGCTGCCGAGCTGGTTCCGCCGATCGACGTCTCGGAGAACATCCATCCCTTCCCGCCGGTGGCCCAGGGCAAACAGGATGATAAGTCCTCTGGCGGGTCGACGAAGGCAAGACACAAGGGGCTCGCCATCGTGGTGGCGGTTGTCGTTGCAGGCACCGCGGTTGACATTTTCTTGTGGCGGACGAGCAGCGCACGTCACGCGAAGACGGCGCCTCTGGCAGGGGCTATCGCCACGTCCACTGCATTTTCGAACGCAGTGGATCTGCCCGGGACGGCGTCCTCCACGTCTACCGTTCCGTTGGTCGAACCTCTCCCCGACCGAAGTCATAGCGAGGTCAGTGGCAAGACTGCCGGTGTAGATCTCGTTCCTGAAGATGCGGATCCCAAGATCGGAGTGCGAAGCGAGCGCCACTCGGCACGCCCTGCCGAGCTAGCTCGTCCAGCGCAAGCCGCGCTGAAGCCCAAGAAGGATGTCAGGGGCAAGTCCACCCCCAAGGGTGGCGATGATTTTGGCATGGATCTACGGACGACCACCGGCAGGCGACCGACAACAACCATTGACGAAAGGGATCCCTACTCGCCATGAAGACAGCCCTATCCATCCTTTCGTTCGGATTGCTGTCAATAGCCTCACTGCCAAACGCAATAGGGCAAGAGGATGCGACAGAGCAGGCGCGTGCCAGTTTCCACGAGGGGGTCGAGCTGTTCAAAGAGGGCAGCTTCGAGGCGGCCTTGGCCGAATTTCAGAAGGCGAACCAGCTTAGTCCCTCCTACCGCGTGCTCTACAACATCGCCCAGACCTACTTCGAGCTTCACGACTACGTCAATTCCTACACCACGCTCAAAGATTACCTTCAGCAAGGTGGCGACGAGATCCCCGCGGCTCGGCGGACGCAGGTCGATGAGCTGAATGAAAGGCTGGAAAAGCGGATCGCTTACCTGGAAATCACCTGCAATTTGAGCGACGCAGACATTCGCGTGGATGACATCTCGGTTGGAAAATCCCCGCTGGCATCCCCAGTGCTTGTCAACGCTGGACCACGCAGGCTTTCGGCCGTCAAACCTGGATACCCGGTCGCCGCACGCATCATCACCGTGGCTGGCACCGATCGGAGCAAGGTCAAGTTGGAGATCGTCACGCCGCTCGATGGGGAACCGAGCAATCCCGCGACGGAGACGACAGCAACGCCTGCGGTCGCGAAGCCAGCGTCCCCGAGGCTCCGGGATGCAGAGCCGAGGACACCAGTGTCTCGAAAGTGGCTCGTTGTCAGCTTGTCAGTGGCAGGAGGTTGCGCTGTCGTGACCGGCATCTCTGGTTGGCAGATGCTGGCGGCCAAGAACGATTTCGACAGCGAGGTCGCCAAGACCCCCTACAGCAAACCCGTTGCCGACAGCGCGCGTTCAAGGGCGCTGACCTACCAAGCCCTGACGTGGGGGTTCGGTGCTGCAACGCTGGCTTCTGGAGGCCTCGCTCTCTACCTGGCACTCACTGGCGATGGCGACTCTGGACAAGGGAATCGCGCGAAGGCACAGCGTTCTATCGCGGTCGTTCCTGGGGTGAATGGTCTGGTTCTTCACGGCGTGTGGTGAGGCAACAAGAATGAGCGTTGACGATTGGGAATGTGGCTCGAGCGTTGTATCCGTCAAGGATGGGTCGCGTAGCCCGAGGAGAAATGGAATGGCCAGGTGTCCCGCCCAAGAGCTGTCTACTTCGCTCCGCAGGTCGAATGGCGTCGCTTGGCGGCAGAAGCTCGTTCTTGCTGTGACCTCGCTGGCATTCTCGGCCTGCCTGAATCTGACATACCCTCCCAACCCGGCAGACAGTGGCGGCGCGGGCGGTGTGCGTTTAGACGCCAATCCGGCCAGCGATGGCCCCACCCAATCCAGCGGTGGAACCACCAGCAGTGGCGGCATCGGCAGCGGTGGCATCGGCGGCGGCGGCAACGTCGGCAGCGGTAGCACTGTCGGAAGCGGCGGCGACTTTGTGAACGACACGGCGGGATCAGGTGGCGCCATCGAGACCTCGACCGGGGGAGCAGGCGGACTTCTCGGCAGCGGCGGTGGTGGCAACGCGGACCTGGCCATGGGTGGACGGGGAGGTTCGGCCGGAAGTCCAGACGTGCACACGGTCGAGACGGACCCGGGCACGGGTGGATCGGCTGGTAGCCACGATGGCGCAGCCAATGCAGACTCGGCCACGGGAGACAGCACCGGAGCTCGGGATGCCCCACCCGATGTGACAGCGGACGTGTCGACCGACGCCGCACCCGACGCCGCGAGCGCCCTCCCGGCTGGACTTGTCGCGTACTACCCGTGCGACAAGGCAGACGGCACGAATTTGACGGATATGTCTGGCAACGGAAATCACGGCACCCTTCACGCAGCGACCGGTAGCGGCGGCTCGCCTGGTTCGGGCCCAGGCTACGCCTTCGGCAGCGGCAAAGTGGGCAATGCCTTAACCCTGTCCCAAGCGGGAAGTGGCTACGTCAGTCTGCCCGCTTGGATCTTCTCGGCCACAACGGATGTTACGATTGCGACCTGGGTAAGACTCAACACCCTCACCGTTTGGCAAAGACTCTTCGACACGGGGATCAACGCCAACCTGAATCAGAACACCGCCACGGGCACTACCTACGCGACCGTATTCTTGAAGGATCTCAATAACAAGTTCGGACTCAGCAGCACCCAAAACGGCTTCGGAAGTGCCCAACAAATCACTGCTGATGCTCTCCCCACGGGCGTGTGGAAACACGTGACCGTGGTCTTCAGCAGCGGCACGGCTTCCCTTTATGTCGATGGGACCATGGTCAGCATGGCCAGCTCGTTCCTGCCGCCGCAGGCACTCGGTCTCAACTATGCCTTCATCGGCAAGTCACAATTCGGGGTCGATCCCTTCATCGACGCGCAGATCGACGAATTTCGCGTGTACAATCGAGCACTCTCTGCCAGCGAGATTCAAACCGTGTTTCAGTATGCCGGACCCTAGCTGGATCAGTCGATCCCGTTCACTTCGGAGGCACCACTTCATAGACGCGCAGCCGCTCGTCAGCGACCACGGTAGGCGGTGCGTGAAAGACCTCCACGATGGAGAAATCGTTTTGCGTGGTTACACAACAGTCCACGTTGCTGACGATCATGGGCAGCTTTTCGGTTTGCTGTGAAATCATTCGGACGGTGTCGTTGATCAGCGCAGCAGGGTTCAGATCGCGGCGATTGTGAAACGTCACCGCGTGCCCCCACTCGTGGGTATCCATGTAGTAGATGGGCACATCAAGATAGCCAGCAACCCCTGAAACCATGTGATCCCCCACGCCCATCAAGGGCCGTTTGTCCATCCCCTTGCCGCGAAGAAAATCTGCTGCCATGCGCGCCGAGGAGAAGGGACGCTCCCACGCTAGGCGCGTTGCAACCGCTCCCCCCACAACCCCTGGGGCAAGGATGAGGAGGAAGAGGATTTGCAGCCAGGCCAGCCGGCGCGGAGGCTGCCGTTTGAATTGAAGGCCCGCGCAGGCGACAAAGAGCACGAAGAAATGCCCGAAATGCCGGGTGTAGCCTTCGTACTTGATGTGCTGGAGACCCGCCATCAGGGCGACGCCGACCAAGAATGCCAACGCCACCAGGGGCTGGCTGGAGAAGGCCAGGAGACAGGAAAGCAAGAGGCCAAGCCCGGCCCATCCCACCCAAGTGGGTTGACCGAGGTTTTGGGTGAGTACATTGGAATTCCAAAAATCGAAGACATGCCAATCGGGAACCGGCAACATGCCCTTCACGAAGCGCGCGGATGCGAGCTGCAGACCTGATAGATCCACGTTGTATTGCAGTCTGCGGCCAAACCACGTGTCCGCAGCCAGCGGAGTTGTCTCGTAGATGAACAGCATGCTCAGCCCAAGGAGGCAGAGCGCGGGCAGGTATTCCCTTGGAATGTAGAATGCGAATTGCCGAGGATAGGTGGTCTTCCAAACCCTTATCCGTCCCAGGAACACGGGAAGCGCGAGTGCGAATGCCAGAAACAGGCCATACACGCTGGTGGCAGCCAGGACGGACAAGATGGCGGACAGGGGCCAAAGACGTACGCGTCGAGGATCGTAAACGACCAGGAACGCGACGACCAAGAAGAGGCCCAGCGTGTAGGAACGGCTGAGTACCGTGTATTCGAAGATGGCGAAATAGGATGCCAGGAACAGCACCCTGAGCAACCTCGGCAGGGGAACATAGCGCATCCATAGGTAGGCCATGGCGGTGGCGAGTGCGAACGCGATGGGCTTGAGCATGCGCACGTCGTTCCACAGCAGCGAAGCGAGATGCAGGATGTAGTACCAAAGGAACGGGTGTCCGTCGTAGATGCGCTCGCCGACCAGGAGCTCGCGCAGACCGTAGGCGTTCTTGCCCACCAGCCAACAGTGAATCTCATCCCGCCACATGTCGTGGTGGAGGAGAGACGTCGTGACGACCGCGGTGTAGAGAAGCGTGACGATGGCCGCGAAGACGGGGCCCGATTCTTGACGTCGAAAGAGTCCCATGGCGTGAAAAAGACGACGCATATCAACGTACCGAGATGGATTGGAAATGCAGCATGGTTCGCCGGGGCGTCGAGAGCCGCACGTACCGCGCCATTTGCCTTGGGAACTCGGCAGTCCAGGTTTCAAAGATGCCGCGACGTTGGGCCACCTTGGTCCAATGAACATCATCTAGGCCAAGCGACACCTCCAGCGGCAGCGGGCGTTCAAGGCAACAATCGGCGCGGTTGACAATCGATACCTTTGAAACGTGTTCAAAGGCGCCCAGGTCGATTTGGATCCACGGGGATTCCATATCGCTGGTGTGGAAGAAGAACTTGGCACCGCTTGCTTGCATTGCCTCGGGCGATTGCACGATGCCCGAGGGGGGGTAGGGCGGTGCACTCGCGCTCACGCGCCAAGGATGCCCAACCGCCAACTCGGGCTGAAACAGGCGGATGTAGACCGGATGGGACATGGCCGACAGAAGCAGCAGGCTGGCCCCCAGCACGCCGGTGACGAGTAGGACGTGTGCGAGAAGCGTCTTGTGGAATCGTCGACGCGGATCCAGCAGGCGTGAGAAGGCCGCGTGCGCCTGTTGGTTGATAGGCATGCGATCCATGCCCAGCACCAACCCTTCCACGTCGACCGCCATCGCCTCGGAGCGGAGTGCCACGTGCCGATAGAGTCGGGTCAGGCGGGCTTGGTGCAGGGCGCTCGGGAATTGTTGGCTCGCATAGCCGTCGGCCGTTTCCAGCAATGCCCGCAGGCGCCGGATGGGCCTGCCTTGCGCGAGGAAGCGGCGATACTCCTTCCAGGCGTGGGCAACGTGGCGCGGACTGAAGATCATCTTGGACTGGCCTTGCCGGCACTCTACCCCATCGCGCTCTCGACGAGAATACGGCCGCGTCGGGGTGCCGGCCGTCACTGCCCGCGTCCGAGCCAGCGGCTACTGGAGCGGCGGCAGTCCGCTAAGTTGCAGGATCACGCCGCCTTCGCTGCCCGCCTTGTCGGCATCCACCACCAGATAGTACTTGCCCGTGGCCAATCCCTTGAGCACATAGCTGCCCGTGGAGGCGTTCGCGGTGGCTTTGCAGTCGACCACGGCGTTCGCCTCGCACGGCACCTGGGCATTGTCGCCCTGGTAGAGCACCAGGGCGTGGTTGCCGACCTGGGCCCAGGCGATGGTCAGGTCGGTCCTGCCGGGCAGGGTGAAGCCGACCACGGCGTCGGCGCCGCCCGCTCCCGAGACGCAGGTACTGCTCTTCTGGTCATCGCCTGCGCCCGCGGTCTGCACCGTGGCGGAAACCGTCGAGCCGTCGATGGCAAGAAGTCCGAGCTGCTTGTCAGGCCGGCAGTGCAGAGAGGCACAGCTGGGATCGGTGGCGCACTTGCGGTCGTTGCAATCGATGGCGCCGTCGCCGTCGTCGTCGATCCCGTTGTTGCAGATCTCTAGGATGCGCTGGGATGCGCCACGCAGGGTAAGATCCATGGTGCCTTCCTTGCCGGCAGAGAAAGCCTGCACCAGGATGTAGTACGATCCGGGCTGCAGGCTGGGCACGCCGAAGTTGCAACCCGAGGGCAGGACGCCCGGGTCGGCGCAGGTCGTGACGTGGGCATCGCACAGATCCAGCGGCCCAAGCTGCGACGAGATCTGCAAGACCTGGTCTCCCGTCTGCGTGCACATGAAATCGAGCTCCATGGGCGAGAGCAGATTCACGTGGTACGCGCGACCGCGCCCGTCGCCCTTGCCACAATCGGTCCTGAACACCTCGGTGGCAGAGGTCAGGTCGACGTGGACGGACACCTTGGTGCCGATGTCGATGTTACCCAGATCGCCGTCCGGCGTGCACATGGGTGCCCCGCAGATGGGCACGCCGAAGCAGGCGGGATCGTCGCAATCGACCAGTCGATTGCCGTCGTCGTCGATGCCGTTGTCGCAGATCTCGACCCCGCGGTTGGCGTAGGCGGTTAGGGATACCCAGATTTTTCCTTCATTGCCGGTCGCCTTGGCTTTGAAGATCAGCAGGTAGTCGCCCGGATCGAAGAACGACCAATTGACTTCGCCGTAGCTGAGTCCCCCCATGTCGTAGCAGCCACCTTCTTGGCTGTCGCACGAGGCGCCTGGCGTTGGCATGCGGTACAGGCCATAGAAGTGGTCGCCGCTCTGCTGCCAGTCTAGGCTAAGCCCAACGGTTTCCTTGACCGAGAAGCGGATGACGATGTCCTTGCCCGTGGATCTTCCGGTACAGGTCGGGTGGTAGCGATTGCTGCCCGTGGAGGTATCGATGGTGGTGGTCTTCGATCCACCGTTGACGACAATGGCCCCCAGGTTGACGTCGGGCGTGCACAGGTTGCAGGTCGGGGCAGCGGCACAGTCGAGATCCGCGCAATCGATGGCGCCATCGCCATCGTCATCCTTGCCGTTGTCGCAGATCTCGGCGACGCCAGCCTTGCCGGTCGAGAGGGTGACCGTGGTCGCGCCGGAGGTGCCGGCGAAGGATTGCACGGCCAGCCAGTAGTTTCCCGGCGGCAGGGCGGTGTAGGTTTGCGTGGCGCTGGCCTTGTCGCCCACGCGCAGGCAGTCGACGGGGTTCTGGTCGCAGGTCTGCCCGACACCAGCGCGGAACAAGGCCAGGACGTGGGCCGAGCCTGGCGCTTGGCTGAAATCGATCCGCACGTCCGTGGCGGCGGCCAGGCTGAAGCCAGCCACGCGCGCAACGCCTCCGGGCGGCGCGCAGGTGCTGTAGCTCGCGGTCGCCCCCGTGGTCGAGAGGGTCTTGGAGATGCTGGTTCCCGACGATGCGATGGCGCCAAAGTCCACATCAGGAACGCAGGCAGACTGTAAGCAGGCTGGGAAGGACTTGCACTTGGGATCACTGCAATCCGTGAGACCGTCGCCATTGTCGTCCTTGCCGTTATCGCAGATCTCCTCGCCGGGCTGGACCACGCAGGTCGGATCCTTGGCGCAGTCGGGATCCTTGCAGTCGATGAGTCCGTCATCGTCGTCGTCGAGGTTGTTGTTGCAGATCTCGACGCCGGCAACGGCGCACGCTTTGTCGCCGAAGCAGGCCGGATCCTTGCAGTCGACAAGGCCATTGCCGTCGTCGTCCTTACCGTTGTCACACACCTCTTTCTTGCGATCGATGCACGCGGGCTGGCTCTGGCAAGCGCGGTCGGTGCAATCGGCGAGGCCGTTGCAATCGTCGTCGACACCGTTGCCACAGATCTCGACGGTGCCACACACGATGGTGTCGGTTCCGCGATCCGACGATCCATCCAACCGTCCATCCATTCGCCCGTCGCCCATCGCATCTGCCTTCGTATCCGCTACACCATCAAGCGCGCCATCCCGGCTTCCATCGAAGCGGGAGTCGCCCAGTAGATCAGGGGTGAAAGCATCTCCAGCGCCGGCGCTGCCGTCGCGTAGGCCGTCCTGAGGCCCGTCCGCCTTGCTATCAGGCAGGCTGCGGACGGAATCATCATTGGCCGTGTTGCCGTCGCTGTGTCGCCCGTCGCTCAGGGCATCGCCCCCCACAGCGGCGTCGCCATTCGTGGATGTCGCGGGCGTGCAGTTCGCGGCTCCGGGTGGACAGGCCTTGCGTGGGGTCACCATGTGCGAACGGAAGCACCCCGCGGGCAAGATCGTCAAACCCAGCACCAGTACCAGCAACAGATGTGATCGCATGAAAGCCAAGGGTGAAGAGCGCATCGTCCAAGCCTCTGGCGGCAATCCTCCCCGAAAAACGCACCAATGTCACTCACACTGGTGCGTCAGGCACGGGGCAATCGTGCAACGGCGGTCACTGCTGCCGTGCCTGAGATCCGCGCGCAGGTTCCCCGCGGAAGACTAGCCTTCGGTCGGAGGTTCCGGCGCGGGCGCTTCGGTCACGGCGGGCGGTTGCTCGACGGGGCCGGGATGCGAGTGGCGCAGAATTTCGCGGGCAGCATCGCGCGCCGCTGTCACTTGAATTAACTTGCACGCGCCGCAGATCGAGGGCGCGGCCCAGTTGCCAAGGTGGGTTTGCAGCTGGCTCTCGGGTGGCCAGAAAATCGGCGTTCCGCATTGCATGCAGGGAATTTCCTGGGTCTTGCGGTTGGCCAAGAACTCGGCACAGGCGGGGCAGCGCCGTTCGGGTGGCTGAACTTCGCGCCGGCGCTTGCGCTTGTTGCGCTTGCCCTTGCCCTCGGCCGGAAGCTTTTCCGCAGCTGACGCCGCTTCTGCTGCCGCGGCTGGCACTTCGCCTGCCACGGGTTCGTTCGGGGCTGTCACTGCCTCCACCTCTGAGGTGGCGGCGACCGGTGCCTCAGGATTGGTGATGGCCGGGGCTTCCACACCTTCGACGGCCTCGGGCTCTTTCAGCTTGGGCCGTACGCCAGCCGCGAGCTGCTGCTCCTTGGTCCAAGTGAAGGTGCCCGGACAATGCTCGGTCCGGCACTGGATCTCTCGATCCTCCAGGTCACCCAGCTCTTTTTCGCAGTTCGTGCACAGGTGGGGATAGGGATCGCCTATCTTGCCGCGCACCGCACGCGCCAGCTGGGCGCCGCGTTTGTCCATCCAGGTTCCCTTGCAGCTCGAGCGGCGGCAGGGACGCTCGACGTCTTTTAGCGTGTTCCACAGGTCGAAACAGCGCTGGCACATGTGCGATGGGGCCTTGGGCGGTGTCTTGTCGGCTTGGCAAGCATCGAGCTGATCAAAGCGCGACCAGGTCCAGGTGTTCTTGCAGCCCGAGGTGCGGCAGCGAACCTCGCGGTCGCCCAGCTTGCCGAAGGACGCACGACAGGAATCGCACATGCGGCGTGGCGGCTCGTTGGGCTTGCCAGCGGCGAAAGCGACGATCTGGTCGTCGGCCTTCCAGATCCACTTGCGCGAACAGCCGTTGATGCCGCAGCCCACCTCGCGGTCCTTGATCCTGCGCGAAACCTGCGAGCAGGGCTCGCACATGGTTCCCGTCAGGGTCACCGCGCCAGGTTTGGCGGCTTCCGGCTCGGCGTCGGGCTGGCCGTGTGCGATCAGCTGCTGCTGCCGGGTCTGCACCGCGGTTCGGGCGCACCCTGGCACCGTGCAGGTGATTTCTTTGTCCTCGAGGGTGTCGAGCAGGGATTGGCACTCGGTACAAAGGTGCTTGGGCGCCGGCCGATCCGTGGCGAAAGCCTCCAGCTGGGCCGTGGCTGTCCAGGTCCAGGTGTTGGTGCACCCCGGGCGATCGCATCGCCGTTCGACGTCGTGCAAGCGGCGGGATTTCTCCCGGCACGGTTCGCACATGCCCTCGGTGGCGTCGCCCTCGGACGCCCCTTGTCCGAGCCCGAACGCTTTATTGGATAGTTGGATCCAAGTCCGCGCGCAACCAGGCACGCGGCAAGGCAAAGACTTGGCACCCAACCGGTCAGCGAGTGTGAATTTTCCGGCAGACATAACGAAGTTTCGTATGGTGGCAACAACCCCTCCACAAGGCAAGCGGCAATTCCGACCCGGTGCCACAATTGTTGCGCAGCGAAAATGCGACGTTTCAGGTTGACGTGGTGAGCTTGCTCTCTATTCTTGGGCGCTTGCCATGCAGATAACGATTGAAGACATCTCTCCAGTGGAAAAACGGGTCGACTTCGAAGTGCCGTGGCCCGACGTGGCCGCCAAGCTGGACAAGGCCTACGACAAGCTTCGGCGCGAAGCCAAGCTCAAGGGCTTCCGGCCCGGCAAGGTGCCTAAGCACGTTGTCGAGAAGCTCTACAAAACCAGCGTCGAGGACCAGGTCGCCCGCGAGGTGGTCGAGATGGCCATCACCCAGGCGGTGCAAGAAAAGCAGATCGCGCCCATCGCGCCGCCCACCATCGACAAGCTGGAGATGAAGGCGGGCGAACCGCTCAAGTTCTCCGCGCGCGTGGAAATCCGCTCGCAGGTCACGCCCAAGGACTATTCGGGGGTGCGCGTCTCGCGCCGAAAGGCCTTGGTCACCGACGAGCAGATCGAAAAAGCGTTGGAAGGCTATCAGCGCCGCTTCACCGAGTTCAAGCCGGTGGAGGATCGCAAGGAAACGGCCGCCGACGATCTCTTGACCTTGGATGTGCACGGCAAGATCGGCGACCACAAGATCAAGACCCGCACCATCCAGGTCGACCTCAGCGACGAGAACGCGGGCGGCGTGCCGGGGTTGGCCGAGCGCTTGCGCGGGGTGCCGGTGGACGCACAGGCACTGGAAATCAAGTACCAGGTGCCGGCCGAGTCGCCGGTCAAGAGCCTGGCGGGCCAAGAGATCAGTCTGCGCGTGACCATCAAAGAGGTGCGCAGCCGCAAGGTACCGGCGCTAGACGACGAGCTGGCCAAGGACAGTGGCGAGGCCGACACCCTGGCCGATCTGCGCACCAAGGTGCGCGAGAAGCTGGTCGAGGCGGAAAATCAGCGTATCAAGCGCGAGATGTCCGTCGCCATGGTCAAGGAGATCGTCAAGGTCAATCCCTTCGACGTGGCACCGTCGCTGGTGGATCGCTACGCCGAGGACATGGTGATGCGCACCAAGTCGCAGCTCATGATGATGGGCATCGACGTGGAGTCCGGCGGATTCAACGAAACCGAGATGCTCAAGGAAGTGCGCGCGGACGCCGAGGGCGAAGCCAAAGCCAACATTCTGGTGCACGCCATCGGCGAGCGCGAGGGCATCGAGGCCAGCGAGGGCGACGTGCAGAAGCGCATCGCCGAAATCGCCACAGCCCGCGGGGAAAGCGCGAAGAAATTGCGTGCCGAACTGGAACACAACGGCCGCATCATGGGGGTCAAGTCACAGATCGTCTACGAGAAGACGGTTGATATGTTGCTGTCCCAGGCTAAGATCGTCGACGAAGATCCAGAGAGCTTGATCATCACGCCCGACCAGGCGGGTGGCGAGCGACTGGTCGTCACGCCCGAAGAGGCCGCCGCCGAGACGGCCAAACGCGGAAAAAGGAAATGACACCCATGCGAAACATGCAAACGACAGCCTCTGAAGGCGCGCCCATCGTCAGCAACATGATCATCCCCACGGTCATCGAGCAGACCCACCGGGGCGAGCGCGGCTGGGATATTTTCTCGCGCCTGCTCAAGGATCGCATCGTCTTCCTGGGCACGGCGGTGGACGATCAGATCGCCAACATTGTCATCGCGCAGCTTCTCTTCCTTGAGTCCGAGGATCCGGACAAGGACATCATGCTCTACATCAACTCGCCAGGCGGCATGGTGACGGCGGGCATGGCCATCTACGATACGATGCAGTACGTGCGCCCCGACGTGGCCACCTTCTGTATGGGCCAGGCGGCGTCCATGGGCGCGTTCCTGCTCGCCGCTGGCGCCAAGGGCAAGCGCTACAGCTTGCCTCACTCGCGTATCCTGATTCACCAGCCGCTGGGTGGCTTTTCGGGCCAGGCCACCGACGTGGACATCCACGCGCGCGAGATCCTGCGCACGCGCGACAACTTGAACCAGCTCTTGGTCAAACACACCGGCCAGGCCATGGAGCGCATCAAGAACGATACCGAGCGCGACTACTTCATGAGCCCCGTCGAGGCCAAGGAATACGGCATCATCGACGAGGTCATCGCGCACAAGATCCCCGGCCAGGATCAAGACAAGAGCAAGTAGGAAGTCCTACACGCCGGTGGCGGGGACGCCGGGCTGGTGCTAGTTTAGATCCGTGTCACCGGCCAGGCGCGAAGACCAACCCAGCCTTTCCTGCTCTTTCTGTGGAAAGGGCCAGAAAGAGGTCAAGAAACTCATCGCAGGACCCACGGTCTACATTTGCGACGAGTGCATTGGCCTGTGCAACGACATCATCGCCGAGGAAATCGAGAAGGACGGCGAGAATTTCGGGCTGGCCGCGGTGCCCAAGCCGGTCGATATCAAGACCATCTTGGACGACTACGTCATCGGTCAGGATCGCGCCAAGAAGATCCTCTCGGTCGCCATCCACAACCACTACAAGCGCATCGACGCCAAGGTGGGCGCCGACGACGTCGAGCTGGGCAAGTCGAACATCTTGCTGCTCGGGCCCACCGGCTCGGGCAAGACGCTGCTCGCGCAGACCCTGGCTAAGATTCTCAATGTTCCCTTCGCCATCGCCGATGCCACCAACCTGACCGAGGCCGGCTATGTCGGGGAGGACGTGGAGAACATCATCGTCAGCCTGCTACAGAACGCCGATCACGACATCGAAAAAGCCGAGCGCGGCATTGTCTACATCGACGAGATCGACAAGATCGCGCGCAAGGGCGAGAACCCGTCCATCACCCGCGACGTGTCGGGCGAGGGCGTGCAGCAGGCCCTGCTCAAGATTCTGGAAGGCACCGTGTGCAACGTGCCGCCCAAGGGCGGGCGCAAGCATCCGCAGCAGGAATTCCTTCAGGTCGATACCACGCACATCCTCTTTATCTGCGGCGGCGCCTTTGTCGGGCTGGAAGACATCATCGAGCAGCGCGTGGGCCAAAAGCAGATTGGCTTCGGGGCCAAGATCCAGTCGAAGAAAGAGCGTCGCGTGTGGGAGCTTTTGCGCGAGGTTCAGCCCGAGGATTTGCTGAAATACGGGATGATTCCCGAGTTCGTTGGGCGCATGCCGGTCATTGCACCCTTGCACGAGCTCGACGAGGCCAGCCTCATCGACATCCTGACCAAGCCCAAGAACGCGCTGACCCGGCAGTACCAGCGCTTGTTCGACATGGACGGCGTGAAACTGCGCTTTACCAAGGGCGCGCTTTCCGCGGTGGCCCAGGACGCGCAAAAGCACAAGGCCGGCGCGCGCGGGCTGCGTGCCATCCTCGAGCAGACCATGCTGGAAATGATGTTCGATATCCCGACCGCGTCGCCGCCCATCAAAGAGGTCGTGATCAGCGAAGAGACCATCCAGAACGGCGCGCAGCCGCTCATGCTGTTCCAGAAGAACGGCGAGAAGAACGCGGCCGCTGGAGGCGAGAAGGCGTCGTGAGGAGGGCGTCGTTGATAAAGAACCCTGGGAGGGTTCTTTGAATCTCCCGCGACGGGCGCATTCGGGCGAAGCCCGCCTGCACCCACGCGGCAAGCGCCTATTCTGGATTTCCGCGCTGCTGCTCCTGGTGGCGGCCTACTTCATCATGGCCCCCGATGCCCCAAACCTGCCGATGTCGCCCGAGCAAAGCGAATCCGTAGGCCGGACGGCGTACTAGCGAGCGGAAGCAAACCACAGAGGACACAGAGGGC
>Ga0302321_100001394_pt1 | contig 20648 bp, 9 predicted proteins | sample Fen_T0_1_FD_202505 | JGI IMG/M metagenome (GOLD analysis project Ga0302321, IMG submission 202505) | Peat permafrost microbial communities from Stordalen Mire near Abisko, Sweden - Fen_T0_1 | ecosystem: Environmental > Terrestrial > Soil > Wetlands > Permafrost | place: Sweden: Abisko...
TTGCCTCTGCGGGACTTCTGGAGGCGGGAAGGAAAGTGCCCGTACTTCGACCTCGACGACCACTGGAACGTGGAAGGTCATCGCGTCGCGGCCAGTGCCATTGCGACCTTTCTTCACGAGAGAGGCTTCTTCCCTGGACGCGGAAGGGAAGCGTCAACCCATGATTGACCCCCGCTGCGGATCGCGTACAACGATGAGACTCCGACTCGGCAGATGCCTGGCTGGCCTGCCCGTATCCAAGGCGGTCCTGGTCGTCCTCTTTGTCGCCGCTGGCCTCTACCTGCGGCTCGACTCCCTCTCCTCCCAACTGTTGCTGGACGACGAGTGGCACAGCATCGGTGTTGCTCGCCACCATTCACTTGCCTGGCTTTGGACGAACTATTGCGGGCCGGGCGCAACGTCTATTCCCGTGAATGTCTACCAGCGCGCAGTGCTCTGCCTATTCGGATGGAATGAGTGGCTGATCCGTCTGCCGAACGTGGTCTGCGGCGTGTTGATGATCCTTGGTCTGCCGTGGCTGCTGAGGCGACTCGTCGGCTTCAATGTGGTTCTGTGGTTCCTGTTCTTCATGGCGACCTCGCCATTTCTGATCTTCTACAGCAGGAGCTCCAGGCCATACGCGATCTTCGCACTGCTCTCGTTCCTCTCGATCCTCACGCTCTGCCTGTGGATTCGCGACGGCACCACCTCAGCGCTGATCGTCTTCGTTGTCTCGGCCGCTCTGGCCGTTTATGTCCATCTGTTCGCTGCACCTACGATCGCGGCTTGCTTCGTCTACTGGCTGGCCACACTCTTGCGTAGACGGCTTTGCAGCCAGCGCCGGTTGGGGATGCGCTCCGAGTGGCGTGGATTCCTGGTCGCTGCCGTCTGTACTCTGCTGATCGTCGTAGTGTTGTATTGGCAGCCCTATCGCAACGGGATGATGGCCAAGCTGCTTGCTGATCCCTCTCTCGCACTGGAGCAGTACCCGTGGTCGGGATTCTACGAGTACCTGTGTGGGACGGCTAGCGTAGCCTGGCTGTGTGTCCTGGGCGCCTTGGCGGTGACGGGCAGCGCAGTTCTGGTGTCCGGCGGGGGCATCGGCCTCTTGGTCCTGCTGGGAATCGCCGTGGCAGCCAATGTCGCCGCTGTGCTGGCGACCCATGCCGAATGTGTTGACGTCCCCGTCGTATTCACGCGTTACTGCATCGTGTCGTTCCCAGCATTCTACGTCCTCTGCGCCATCGGCGGCGAGTGGCTGCGCTCCTGGATCTCCAGGCGCTCCCAGTGGCCGCTCTCCGGCGTTATCGGCAACGGAGCTCTCGCTCTGGCGGCGGTTGGCTATCTTTGGGCCACACCCAACAGGGCCTTGCTCACGCTGAAGCCGAACAGCTTCGCAATGCACTCGGCATTCATCGAGTCGTACCGCGAGACCGACTGGGAGAGGCCGTATCGGAGTCAGGTCTGCCGGGAGTTCGCCATCACCGAGAAGGACGTCCCGGCTTTCTACGCAGGCATTGCAGGCGACAACGCCGTCCGTGCGATCGTCGAGTATCCAATGCCGATCGAGGATCACTACAACATCCACTACTACTATGAGCACTTTCACAAGAAACGAGTCTACGTGGCCTACGTGCCGGGCGAGCAATCCTACCCGGCCTTGGCGGGGCAGGCGTGTCCGCCGATGCCGCCCGTTGGGGCTTTCCTCTATCACGCAGACGGTAGGCAGCAGGACGTGGACTTCACCAACCTGATCGACATCTGGAATCCAACTGCAATCCGCCGGACCGGCGCATCGTGTTTCGTCGTCCACAAGAACTATTTTGCAGAGATCCGCGCGGAGAAGACGGTCGCGATGGCACCGCAGGCCCAGGCGGTATCCGTCTACCTACGAGGATTGTTCGGGGAGCCGTGCTACGAGGACTCGCGGCTGTGGGTCTATGCGATCGGTGATGCATCACGGGCGGCCTGCGCGGCCCGTCGATGAGAGGTTGAGGATGGACATAGTCCGCACCAAGAACAGACGCTGCATCGAGATTCTGCTCTGCGTCTTGGCCCTCGTTCCTGTGGCCGCGTGGCTCATTCCCCGGCCGAAAGAGGCGGCCATTGCAGGCAGGCTGGACTATCTGGAGTTCTTGCTGCTGATCGCGACCATAGCGCTTGCCGCTACCGTGGTGGCCCTGATAGTCGCCGGAGAATCACGGCGCCGAGCGTGGCTGGGCAACATCGTCTTGCTCTGGCTCGGAAGCAGCTCGGCGCTGGGTATCGCGGAGGCGGCCGCTTGGGCTTGGCCCACCCGCCACCTGATGGACAACCCCTGGTACCAAGCGACCGGGGAGGCGATGACAGCCGCGCGGGACCTGCCGTATCAACGCCCCCCTCATCTGCGGTGGGCTGGGCTCTCGCGGGGCGATCTGGCCATGGATGACGATGAGCTGGATCCGAGCGCACGCACGGTCACGTTCGCAACGGACTCCGAGGGCTTCAGGAACGAGGACGGCGCGGGCCCATCCGACATCGTGTTCCTCGGGGACTCGTTCACTGAGGCAGGGAACACGCCCGTCGGAGAGACGTTCCCGGCCCTGGTGGGCAGGCGCACCGGGTGCCGGATTCGGAACCTTGGGGTGGCCGGGTTCGCCCCACCCACGGAACTGATCGTGTTAAGGAACTCCGGGCTGAAGCACATGCCGAGCGTGGTCGTGTGGCAGGTCGCCGAGTCGAACGACCTCTTCGACTCCCGGGAGTTCTCGGAGTGGGTCAAGAAGGGCCGGCCCGACTTCCGAGGGGACCCTCAAGACATCCCCACGCGCCTTCAGAGCTGGGGGCGACGCTCGCCCACGCGCCGACTCTTCGATCTGCTGCGCAGGCCCAAGCCTTGGCCAGTGCGGGGCACCTTCAAGGACGCGTCGGGAGCCGAGCACGACGTGCGTTTCGAAGAGGCGTTCCCGGGTCCCGAGCAGTCTCCTGCCGCGCATCCCGGATGGCCGGTGATGAGGGCTGCTCTCCATGACGGGGGGCAGATTCTGGCCGAGCGGAAGATCGACTTGGTCGTGGTCATGATTCCCATGAAATTCCGCGCCCTGGCTGAGTCGATGCGCTTCGACAGGCTACCCGTCGACCGGCCGGGAAAGGGACGCGTTCTCGTCGATGCCTGGCCGGCTGAGTTCGACCTTCCCGTCGAGCAGTCCATGGCTTACCACCTGGACGAGGTGTGCCACGAGGTGGGTGCCACCTTTGTCGACACCACGGCCGCCTTGAAACGTCAGGCCGCCGCAGGAGAGTTGGGCTTCCTTCCCATGGACACCCATCTGTCGCCAGCGGGGCATCGGTTGGTGGCGGCGTTGATTGCAGACGCGATCGCGGGCAGGGGGCACGCGTGCAAGTCTGGCGCACCTCCTCGCGCAGAGGCCGACGCTGGCCCCTGACGCGCCGGGCGTCGCGCACCGTTGGTCTCCAAGGCCGCGCCGCATGCGGTCGGGGCGGATCCGTCGCGCGATCAGGCCTCGTCCCTGACCTGGGTGCTTCACCGCCGGGCTCGGGGCTGACGCGCTGTTGACCTCCCGCCGGCGCCCCGGTACTCTGGCCAGAGAGCGTCGCCGGGAGGCGGACGCATCATGATCCAGCTATTCAAGCCGTACGTCAGCAGGCGCTGCGTTGGCGAGCTGAAGAAGGTCCTCTACTCCGGCTACATCGGGGAAGGCCCGAAGGTCAAGGAATTCGAGAAGCGCCTTAGCGAGCACCTCGACGGCTACGTCGTCCTCGTCAATAGCGGGACGTCGGCGCTGCACCTGGCTCTGCACATCAGCGGCGTCAACGAAAGGGAAGTGATCTCGACGCCGATGACGTGTCTCGCGACCAACACACCGATCCTTCAGAACGGCGGACGCATCGCGTGGGCGGATGTCGACCCCTTGACGGGAAACATCGATCCAGCGTCCGTGTCCAAGCTGATGCGCCGCAGTACGAAGGCGCTGATGATCGTGCACTACGGCGGGAATCTCTGCGACCCGGCCTTGGCTAGGATGTGCAAGGAGAAGGGCGTGACTCTGATCGAGGACTGCGCTCACCTCAATGGGCCAGGCCTGGGCGGGTTGCAGTGCTACTCCTTTCAGGCCATCAAGCACCTCACCACGGGAGACGGCGGCTGTCTCGTGACCAAGGACAAGAAGGTCTATCAGCGTGCGAAGCTCTTGAGATGGTACGGTATCGACCGCGAGGCCGGGCAGAGCATGCGCAGCGCGGAGCCTGTTCACGAAGCCGGCTACAAGTTCCACATGAACGACATCGCCGCCACGATAGGACTCTGCAACTTCCGCGAGCTGCCGCGGATCGTATCCAAGGTCAAGAGACACGCACGTTACTATGACCGCGCCTTCGCTGGCCTTCGAACGGTGCGGCCGGTCCCGACGCGCTACCGCAACGACTACTGGCTGTACATCATCCTGGTCGAGAAGAAGACCGGGTTCGCCGACTACATGAAGGAGCACGGGATCGAGACCTCGCCGGTCCACAGCCGGAACGACGTCCACCCGATCTTCAGAGCCGCGAAGCGCAAGCTGCCAGGACTCGAAGAGTTCTGGAAGAGGCAGGTCTGTCTCCCGGTGGGTTGGTGGCTGACCGACCGAGAGGTGTCGTTGGTGGCAGCGACCGTCAGGCACTTCGATGAAGTCTGCTCTCGTTAGCTTCGGGAACGAAGAGAGCTACGGGCTCCTGTTCGTGGGGACCGAGCTGAAGAAGCACGGGGAGATCCGGTTCTTCGATGCTGAGATGGCTGATCCTGTCGAGGAGATCGCCCAGTACAAGCCCGACTACGTCTGCTTCTCGCCGCTGACCGTCTTCTACCCAAAGGCCAAGCGCATCGAGGAGTCGCTACGGCAGAGGCTGGACTTCATCTCGGTCTATGGCGGCCATCATGCTACCCACTGCGGGGAGAGTCTCGGGGACATCACGGTCGTTGGTGCGGTTCACGGCATCGATTTGAGTCGGCGCGGAATACAAGAGAGCGGCCCGACCCGACCGGAGAACCTGAAGAGCCCTGCCCGCGAGGAGTACTTTCGCGACATTCCTCGGTTCAGACAGCGGTATCGCAAGGTGATGCTCTCGGTCGCAGGTTGTCCGTGGTGCTGCACGTACTGCTCGTCGTCGGCCGCGGTCACGCGGAAGGTCTTTGGAAAGACGACGAGTCACTTGCAGCATCGCCACATCGAGGACGTGCTCGCCGAGGCCAGGTTCATCAAGGGCTGTACTGAGGAGATCGAGTGGGTCGACGACGACGTATTCGTCGGGGATCCCGAATGGCTGGCGACCTTTTACCGAAGGTGGGTCGAAGAGATCGGCCTGCCGATGTACGTGTCTGGCACGTCGGTCAGCGCCCTGAAGGCGTCTCCTGACCTGCTGCGACTGATGCGCCCGGCAGTCAACGTCGTCGGACTCGGCGTTCAGGCCATCGCGCCGGAGTCGCTCAAGCTCCTTGGGCGGAGCTGGGACAGTGAGGACAGGATCAAAGCCGCTTATGACTACCTGACGGGCTTTGGTTTCAGGGTCAATCTGCAGTGCATCATCGGCTTGCCTCTGGCAGATCCGGTGGCTGACGCGCTGGCGACGATCGAGGGGATGAAGCGCGTGGGCGCCGGCAGCGTCGCGTCCTGCTACCCGCTACAGGTCTATCCGGACACGGCCATGGAGCGGTACGTGAAGGACAGGGGCTATGCGCTCAACGAGGAGTGCACTGGCGATACGAGCAGCGGCCTGTCGGCCATCGACTTCGGGCCGGTCGTCAACAACCGAATTCGGAACATCTGCAAGCTGGCCACGCTGGTGATCAGGTACGACATTCCCACGCGCTGGCTTGAGGCCATGATCGACATCGAACTGGGTGATTCCAGCAAGCCAATGTCTCTCGTCAGATACTACGAGTGCATCAAGGACAGGCTGCCCAGCAAGGCCGACGTGATCTACGGCGACATCGTGGCAGGCATGAATCTCAGGTACTAGCGTCCGGTCTCGTACGCGGGGTGGGCTGTTTGGTGAAGCTGAATTCGATCTTGCGCAGGGCGCCGGTGTTCGGCCGAGCGGTCGATCGCCTGGCCATACTCGAAAGTGGCCTGTTCGACGTCGGGTACTACCTCGAGCGCTATCCCGACGTCACGTTGGATCCGATCGCTCACTACCTCCGGCACGGAGCGTCTGAGCGGCGCGACCCATCGCCGCATTTTCGGACCGGCTACTACCTCGACAGGAACCCCGACGTCGCAGCGGCGGGCATCAATCCGCTCGTGCATTTCATCCTGTGGGGCGGCAGGGAAGGCCGCGATCCGAATCCGTACTTCAAGAGCCGTTTCTATCTCGAGTCCTACCCCGACGTGCGTGAGTCTGGAGCCAATCCTCTCACGCACTTCCTGGTGCACGGGCGTCGGGAAGGTCGCGATCCGTCTCCACGCTGCAGCGCCCGGGTCCACCTGTACGCGGACTGCTGGAACGAGGTGCGGCTGCTGGACTTCTTCTTCCGGCACTACGACAGCGTCGTGCAGCGCTACGTGATCTACGACGATGGCTCGACCGATGGGTCCCTCGATCTCTTGCTGGGGCATCCCAAGGTCGAGATCAGGAGACTCGTGCGCCGGGATCCGGACTCTTTCGTCCTCTCCGAGTTGGACCTTTATAACAACTGCTGGAAAGAGAGCCGCGGTTTTCGAGGAGGTCCGCTCGCAGACTGGGTGATCCTCTGCAACATCGACGAGCACCTGCTGCATCCGGATCTGGGGTCATACCTGTCACGCTGCCAGCAGGCCGGCGTGACGGCGATCCCCGCGCTCGGCTACCAGGTCTTGAGCGAGGAATTTCCCGCGCGCGACGAGCGGCTAAGCAAGACCCGGCGGCAGGCGCTGCCCGAAATGGACGACTGCAAATTGATCCTCTTCTCGCCGCGAGACGTCAAGGAGATCAACTATCAGCCGGGTGGGCATGTCGCACGGCCGGAAGGACGTCTGGTTGCACCTGCGCGGGACGAGGTCCTGCTCCTCAACTATCAGGTTCTCGGGATCGACTACACGTTGGAGCGCTTCGCCGAGCTCAAGACGGGCCTCGGCCCCGGTGATCGTGCGCGTCAGTGGGGCTACCACTACGGATGGAACCGCGAGGAGTTGGGCCGTCTCTTCGCCCCGCTCGCCGAGCGGGGGGTCGATACGGGGGTCGTCCTGGCGAGGCGGTGGAAGAGCTGTCCTCGTCCGGAGTGGTGGCAGGGCATGGCCCGAAGGCGCGTCTCTTCTGAGCCCCTGCTGTTGAGCATCGTGACCACGGTCTACGATCGAGTAGATTGCCTCGCGGCCTGCATTCGGTCCGTCAAGAACCTGAATGTCCAGGACTACGAGCACATCATCGTGGCCGATCACCCGCCGTCGGACGATCTCTCGAAGATCGTGAGCGTAGTCGAGGCCGCTGCTGACGAGCGCATCTCGCTCTACAACCTGCCGAGCCGTACCAACAACTTCGGCATAGCTCCGGCAGAATTCGGCCTGAAGAAGGCGAGTGGCGCGTACGTCGCCTTCCTGGACGACGACAATGCGTTCTTGCCGAATCACTTTGACGCGCTGCTGGACTGCCTTGAAGACGATCCGAGCATCGGATTCGCGTACAGTTCCTGCCTTTTCAAGAACGAGCGGGTTCTCAATTCTTCAACGCCGGCGTTCGCTGAGATCGACTTGGGCCAAGCTCTCTATCGCAGGGCCAGCTTTCGGGAGTGCCTCAACGATGAGCTACCCTATTCGGAGTACGCCTGGGACTGGCGAATGATCAGCGACCTCATGGCTGCGGGCCTGACCTACAAGCACGTTGACCAGGAGACGTTCGTCTTCGGGCTCAAGGAGTACCCGCACCTGACGCCGCGCTGAGGTGGCTTCCGCGTTGTCTGCCGCTACTGCGGGCTGCCGACGAGAATGAAGGCGGCCCAGAAGAAGGGGTTCGGCTTGTCCTTCATCAGCTCGAGCTTGGACTGCCTGAGCGCCTCGGCCTTGGACTGGCCTTCTGCCATGCGGCGATAGAAGCCGGTCATCAGCTGTTGGCTCTCCTCGCTGGGGACGCTCCACAGGCTCAGCACCACCGTTCTGGCTCCGGAGAGGATGAACGCGCGCTTGAGCCCAAAGACACCTTCGCCGCTTGTGACGTCGCCCACGCCCGTCTCGCAAGCGGAGAGCACGACCAGGTCGGTGCCGAGGAGCCTCAGCCCCATGAGCTTCTGAGCGCTGACCAGCCCCTCGTCCTTGCCTTCCTTGAGCGAAAGGTTGACGCCGGCCAAGGCTAGGCCTGAGCGGAACATCGGGTCGTCTTTGAGCAGCGTCTGATTCGAGCCGTCCTTCAGATCCTCGCGATCGATGAAGTAACCGTGCGTCGCCAGGTGGAGGATCCTCGGCGACTGGGCCGCGAGCAACACAGCCTCCACAGCCTTGTCATCCTTGAACGCTTTCACCACGAGGTGCATGCGTTGCGTCAGGATGCGCTCGATCTCGTCGGCTTCCACACGCGTGTCCGGGAGTCGCGCAAACGAAGTCAGCCCGCTGCCCCTCGTGCTCGCCGCGCTTGTCGCCGATCTTTCTTGCGCGCTCAGGCCGAAGTCATAGTCAGGGTCAGCGAGGATCAGCGCGTCCGGGCGCTGCGCCGGACGCGTACCACTGTTCTCGAATCTCACGATGTCCCTGCCTGCCGCGACGTAGCTGATCGGCACGCTCTCGATCAGGTACTTGCCCTTGGCGTCCCTCAGGACCTCGAATGGGACCAGGTTGAGGTTGCCGTCCGGACTGACGTAGAGCTGCTGCCGGCCTGCCATGCGCGCCTCGAGCGGCTGCACCAGGAGCTTGTAGAGCTCTGCGGCCGTTTCGTCGAGCGCCTTGCGCTTGGGCACGTAGCCGACGCGCGACGCGTTCATCGTCTTGAGGTAGGTGGCGATGGCTGCGTCGACTGCGGCTGCCGGTCCAGCGTCGATCAGGGCGAGCGGCGCTGAGCTACCGGGCGTGAGCACGAACGCGAGATAGTGCGCCTCGCCCCAGGCCTGCTTTTCGAAGTCGCGGAAGGCGACTCTGGCAAAGTCCAGATAGATCGCAGTGTCCGAAAGGATCTGCATGATCCTGGACGTGTCGGCCCGGCCGGCCCTCTTCTCGGCGGCAAACTCGCGGCTCAGACTCGAGAGCTTCGCCTCCTCGACGTCCTTGAGCTTCTCGCGCGCTGCCAGCGTGGCCTTGACTTCCGCGAAGGCCGGATCAGAGGGGCGTGTCGCTTGCAGCTTGGCAATCTCTCTTCGGAGTCGCGTCAGCTCGTCGAACAGTTCCTTAACCTTCGGATCGCCCGAAGCCATGGCTGCCTGAAGCGGCCGGCCCTGGGCCTCCATGACGGCGCCCTTCCAACGCAGCCAGGCGTTCAACGTCTCTGTCAGCGCCTGCTCGTCTGTGGCCAGATACGTGGCCGTGTGGCTCAGTAGCTCGTGCATGCCGCGTTCGGTCTGTTTCACGTAGTCGAGCTTCTCCCGCTCGGACAGCAGTAGGAATACGTCCTCGCGTTCGCGGTCTTCCGTGTCGACGTTCTGCTGGAGCAGGCGGTGAGCCTCTTTGTGCTGGCCTTGATACGCGTACAGCACGCCGAGCGCTCGGGCCGTCTCAGCGACCCTGGGATGGCCTTCGTGAAGCCCGCTCGTGCGGTTCGCGAGCGCCTTGCGTAGTGCGTACCCGGCCGGCTCGTAGCGGCCGGTCTCGCGATACAAGACGCCGAGATTGTGCTGGCTGTCCGCTACGATCACGCTGTCCTGGCCGTACATCTTCTCGCGGATCTCAAGCGCGGCCTTGTAGCGCTGCTCGGCATCCTGGAATCGTCCCTTGGCCATGTCCAAGCCCGCCAGCGTGTCCAGGCTGTCGGCCACGTCCGGGTGTTGCTGGCCGAAGGCCTTCTGACGGATCTCGAGCGCGCGCACGTAGCAGCGTTCTGCGTCGGCCAGCGCGCCTCGCGCCTGATACAGGGCGCCGATCCGACTGAGGCTGCGGGCCACCTCCAAGTGGTCCGCGCCCAGGGCCTTCTCCTGAATGGCGATCGCCTGCAGATACTCCCTTTCGGCATCGAGAGAGCGGCCGCTGTTCTCGTAGAGCGTGGCCAAGGAGATGCGCGTTTCCGCCGCCGAGGGGTGGTCCTTGCTGAAGACCGTCTCGCGGATCCCCAGCACGCGTCTCGCGAGCGGCTCGGCCTCGGCGTATGCGCCGCGCTCGATGTACAGATCGGTCAGCACCTGCAAGCTCCGTGCAGTCGCTGGGGTTTCCTTTCCGACCTTCTCCTCCTGGATGCGAATGGCCTTCTGCACGAGCTTCTCGGCCTCGTCGTAGCGGCCCATCTTCAGATAGAGGCCTGCCAACGCGGTCATGACCCGCGCCGTGCTCGGATGCTCGCTCCCACGCGCCTTGGTGCTGATCTCGAGCGCCTTCGCGTACAGCGCTTCTGCCTCGCGGTGCTTGCCCATGTCCTCGTACAGCGTGGCCATGGAGCTGGCGGCAGCGGAGTAGCGCGGATGGTCGGCGCCCAAGATCTTCTCGCGGATGCGGATGGACCTCGTGAGGAGCTGCTCAGCCTCGGCGTATCTCCCGAGGGTCATGTACAGGCGCGCGAGACTGGCCTGGCTGGAGGCGATGTCCTCGTGCTCGGGCACCAGAGCCCGCTGGCGAATGTCGAGGCCACGCTTGAGCAGCGTCTCGGCCTCGGCATATCTGCCAGTGGCCGAGGCCAGACCCGCCAGCGAGGAGAGTGTCTCGGCGACCAGCGGGTGATCAGGGCCTAGGGCTGCCTCGCGGATCCTGAGCGCGTCCTTGAACAGGGCTTCTGCGTCAGCGTTGCGTCCAGTGGCTCTGAGGACGCTGCCGAGGCGCTGCTTGGTCTCGGCCACCTCGGGATGGTCTCTGCCACGCGTCGCCTCGCGCATGATCAATGCCTTGCGCGCGAGTTGTTCGGCGAGGTCGTACTCGCCGAGCGCGCTGCGAATGTCGGCCAGTGTGTCCAGAGTGGCGGCGATGCTGGGGTGACTCGTGCCGTACTTCTTCTCGCAGATCTCCAGCGCAGTCGTGGCCATGCGCAGGGCATCCTGGTACTTGGCCATGGTCTGATACAACTCGGCCAAGTTCCGGAGCGAGGCCGCGACCTGCGGATGGTCCGCGCCGAGCTGCGTGCGCCGGATCTCGAGCGCCTTCTTGTACAGCTCCTCTGCCGCGGCGTAGTTGCCCAGCATCTCCTGGAACTCGCCCATGGCGCTCAGATTCCGGGCGTACTGCCGGTGGTCCGGTCCCAGCGTCGACTCGGCGATCTTCATCGAGCGCTTGAGCAGCGGCTCTGCGTCGGCGTATCTACCCGTGGCAAAGTAGACCCGCGCGAGCTGGGCAAGGCTGCGGCCGACGTCCTCGTGCTCGGCGCTCAGGCCCTTCTCGCGGATGGCCAGCGCACGCTTGTGGAACGCCTCGGCCTCCTGATACTTGCCTTGCGCAAGGGCCACGCCTCCCAGTGAGGCCAGGCTCTGTGCCACGTCCAAGTGCTCCGGTCCGAGCGCGCGCTCCCGGATCTCGAGGGCGCGCGTGTGCAGCGCCTTGGCGTCATCGGTTTTGCCACGCGCAGAGGCGATGCGGCCCAGCACAGCCAGGGCGTCCGCTGTCAACGGATGATTCGGTCCGGACTTCTTCTCGCGGATGCTCAGCGCCTTCTTGGCGAGCGGCTCGGCCTTGTCATAGTCGGCCCGATCAAGGGCCAGCTCAGCGCGAATCAGTTTGACGCTGGCGGCTGCCAGGCTTTCGGGATCCTCACCCGGCTGCAGGATCTCGTCGGCGCGGTCGCAGAACAGCACGGCCTGATCCGGTCGCGACGTGTTCCTGTAAAGCTCTGCCAGGGCGATGAGTGAACGGGCAATCTGGGGATGGGTCTTGGGCAGGCGCGCTTGTCTGATCTGAAGCGCCCGGAGGTACAGGGGTTCAGCGTCGCTGTCTCGGCCCATGGCTTCGTACAGCTCGGCCATGCTGTCGAGATTCCAGGCCAGCGAAGGGTGGTCTTTCCCGAGCGCCTTCTCCCGGATGGCGATGACCCGGCGATAGAGCGTCTCGGCCTCGGCATACCTTCCGGTCTTGACGTAGAGGCCTGCGAGCAGGCCCATGCTTTGGGCCGTGTCAGGGTGGTCGATGTCGAGGTTCTTCTGCCGGATCTCGACAGCCTTCTTGAAGTGCTGCTCGGCCGCTGGGTAGTGGCCCTGGGCCGAGGCGAGTTGGCCGAGGCACGCGAGCGCGGGCACCACGGACAAATCGTCCGGGCCCGCCTTGGCCACGCCGATGGCGAGAGCGGCATCGCAGCGCGTCTCAGCATCGGTGTACTGCGCAGTCGAGAGCGCGATGCGTCCGAGCAGCGTCAGGGTCTCCGCGACTTCCTTGCTGTCCTTGCCGAGCGCCTTTTCGCGAATCCCCCACGCGCGCTTGGCGTACGCGTCCGCGGTCGCGGAGTCGCCCTTGGCCTGCAGGATTTGGGCGATCAGGTGATAGATCGCACCGACGTCGGCGTGCTCCTTGCCGAGCAGGCGCGTCCGGATCTCGAGCGCCTGTGTGGCCTTGGCCGTGGCTTCATCGAACTTCTGATCCTGCTGGAGTGCGGCCGCCTCTTTCAGAAGCTGATTGGCCGCAGCAGGTTCGTTGTCGGGTACTGGCTGTGCCGCAAGAGGGCTCGCGAGAAGCGTTGCCGCGAAGATCAGGGAGAACAGGATCCAGGGGCGCGTTCCCTTCATAGGACCTCCGCGACTTCGTCCATTCCCGGACGACTCGTATCACTCGCCCTCCGCCTTCCTCCCCTCCCGTTGCGAGAGGGGAGGAAGACAGGGCGTACGTCAGAGCAGTGATTTCCTAGTCCCAGTCCCGGTGGCGCCCTTCACCGCGGCACACCCAGTCGCAACCGTGGCGGCCGCATTCGCGCACCCAGTCGCAGCCGAAGCGCCGATGGTGATAGCGCCGGTCGTAGTAGTAGCCAGGACCGTCGCCATGGTGACGCCAGCCGCGCACGGCCGTTGGCTCAGGCGCGTCCTGGAGCTTGGCGATGACGGAGAGCAGCTCGGCGTCGCCAGCGGCATACTCCTTCGCCTCGTTCAAGAGCGCTTCGCGGGTGAACTTGCTCTTGTCCGTGGCGCCGGGCTTTGCGATGCCGGCAGATGGAGGAATCTGCTCGAGGAGCCTCACCGCGCTGAGCAGCAACAGCGGGTCCTTCTCAGTTTCACCGGCAGCGGCGATCTGGGTGAAGAGATCGACTTGTCTGGCAAGGGCGGCCTTCTCCTGAACGGTCATGGCTGGCGCGGCTGCTGGCTTGGCCGGCTCCGCTGCCCAGGCAGCAAGAGCCGTCACACACGCGAGAACTGCTAGGCACCACAGAGTCTTCTTCACGCGACACCTCCATAAACTCAAGGTTTGGGTCATGAGTTCTCCGAGAGAGGTACGCTGGCCCATCGACCCCACCGACACGAACCGCGTGGCGGCATTCTTGGGCCGTCCAAACCCTCGCAGCACTCTTTGCGCCTCCGGTCTCTACTAAGACCACGCTACGCCTGTTCCACGAGGGGTGCAAGCGCCCTGGCCGCCGCCGCCGGCAGCCCCACAACGACCGCAATCCAATTTGTTGCCAGAATAGTATTGCCATGGAACTTCTTGTGTCAGCACCGAACACTCGGTGCTGACACAGACGATGGAGGACGATATGACCAGCGTGAGCAGCCGGCAGGGAGCAATGTCACTGAAGGCATACGCAGGGGACGCCAAGACGCTGTTGGCGTTCGACCTCGACAAGGCCGCCATGAAGAATCTCGCCGGCTTTACGCTGCGCTGTGAGCCAGACGGTCAGACGCCCTACTACATTCACAACGAGCTGCAGTTCGAGACACCGGGCGACCATGCCCAGGATCCGAAGGAGCCACCGAGCTCGAGCCTCAATGCCCCAATCCACAAGTTCCGCTGGATCCACGTGCCTGGCTCGGTCCATCAAGGGCTCAAGCCCTTCATGGGGAAGTACACCTACACGGTCACGCCGCGCTACTTCAACGCCAAGAAGTCCCTGCAGCCACTGGACCCGGCCAAGAGCGCGGCCGTGCAAATCGACGTGGTCCCGTTCCGCAAGGGCGCACTCCAGCTCGGTTTCACGCGCGGCTTCACACAGTCGCAGGCGTTCGTGCATCACTTCGGCAAGGCCGCGCTCATCCGTCCGAAGGACAAACAGCTGCTATTCGACACTTCGCAGCCGTCAGGCACGAACGCTGAGGGGGAGAAGTACACCTTTGCCGACGAGTACGAGTGGCTCGGTTTCACTGCGCGGGAGCTGATCGTCGAGCTGCTCGACAGGGTGCTGGCAGACACGCAGCTGCGCCTGGACGCGTTCGCCTACGACTTGAACGAGCCCGACGCCATGCGGCGCCTGCTCGATCTGGCCAAACAGGGGCGCGTGCGCATAATCCTCGATGACGCTGCGCTGCACCATGACGCACACGGTGGGAAGCCGGAGGATCAGTTCGAGCAAGCCTTCAACGCGGCCAAGCAGGGCCAGGCAGAGATCCTGCGCGGCAAGTTCGGACGCTACGCGCACGACAAGGTCTTCATTGTTTCCGATGCCCAAGGCCCGCTGCGGGTGCTCACCGGTTCCACGAACTTCTCGGTGACAGGCCTCTACGTCAACTCGAACCACGTGCTGGTGTTCGATGACCGCGCTGTTGCCAAGAAGTACGCGGAGGTCTTCGAGGAGGCCTGGACTGACAAGGCGAGCAAGCCCGCGTTCCAGCAGTCGTCGCTCGCCAGCCAGGCCTTCACGTTCTCGACAGGCGGGGTGCCGGCGGCGGACATCAACTTCTCGCCGCATGCGCCCGCCTACGTGGCTGAGCTGTTGCAGGCCATGGCCAAGCGCATCGAGGATGAAGGCGCGAAAGACAAGGGCGGAAGCGTGCTCTTTGCCGTGATGCAGATCGATAACGGGACAAGCCCGGTCTATCAGGCGCTGAACGACTTGCACAACGACCAGGCCATCTTCAGCTTCGGCATCTCCGACAGTCCGAAAGGCATCGTGCTATATGAGCCGGGCAAGAGGACAGGGGTCTTGGTGAGCGGCAAACCGGCGAGCACGGTCCTGCCGCCCCCCTTTGATCAGGTTCCGGGCGTGGGCCTCGGGCACCAGGTGCACCACAAGTTTGTGGTGTGCGGTTTCGGGCAGCCCGACGCAGTGGTCTATTGCGGCTCGTCGAATCTGGCCAGCGGCGGCGAAGAGGCCAACGGCGACAACCTGCTCGCGATTCACGACAGCGACGTCGCGACCGCCTTTGCGATCGAGGCCTTGGGCCTGGTCGATCACTTCCAGTTCCTGGACCGCTGCGCGACCGGTGGCGGGACCGGCAAGAGGCCGGCCAAGCCAAAGAAGCCAGCGACATCCCCCAAGCAAGAGGCCGTGTCGGCCGGCTGGTTCCTCTCGACCACAGACGCTTGGGCCAAACCGTACTTTGACCCCAAAGACCTCAAGTGCGCGGACCGCATGCTGTTCGGATAGACCGGACTCGGCGCGCCACCGATCCAACCGCGCGGTCCCTCCGCGCGAAGCGAACGTCGTGACCAAAACCTAACCACACCGGTCAGGAAATCTTCAGGTGCAGGCGTGGCGGCACCATGGCTACCATGGCTGCGCTGCGGGCGTCCGCGTGCGCAGTGATGGAGAGCGCCAATGAGATCGACCCTGTGTGCCGTCGTCGTCTTGGTTCTGTCGATGCCGACGTCCATTGCCGGCTGGTCCGGCGTCCTTCTGGCCGCCGATGATCTCGCAGTGAGCGCAGCCGTCGGCCCGGCGCCCGGGCTTTCGTTCGTCGACAGTGGCCAGCGTCTCGGCAACAACAACCAATCCTGGAACCTCAGGCTGGCAGACATCAATGGTGACGGCGCCCCGGACGCCTACTTCGAGGGCGCGCTGTGGACCAACGATGGCAAAGGCCGGTTCAGCAGGAGCAAAACCTCATTCGGGCCCGCGGACAAGCAAGCGTACTTCGCCGACTTCAATCGCGACGGGTTGGTCGACGTTCTCTGCGACGGGATTGTCCTTCTCAACGACGGCCACCACCACTTCATCAAGAAGGGCACGGCCCCTTCCGACATCGACATGGCGAGCGTCTTTCTTGCCGACCTCAACGGAGACGGGGCTGTCGACATCATTTCCGGTAGCCAGGCTGACGATCGGATCCTCCTGAATGACGGCCACGGCAGCTTCAGCAATACCCACCGAGGCCTGGGCGGGTGGGGCCAGAGCACCTACGCAGTGGGCGACATCAACGGGGACGGCAAGATCGACGTCTATGTCGGCGTTCCTCACGTGCCACCCAACGACGGTCACACGCCGAATCTCATCTGCCTCGGCGACGGTCGTGGCGGCTTCGACTGTCGCCGTCACGAGATCGCCCACTCGCTGACTAGAAGCGTCGTGCTGGCCGACTTCAATGGCGACGGTTCGCTGGACCTCTTTCTCAGCGACCAGGGTGAGTGGGGCAATACCAACAAGGTCTTCCTGAATGACGGCACAGGGCGGTTCGTGGATACAGGTCAGGACCTCGGCAGCCGCGCCGGCGATGCCAAGGCGGTCGATCTCAACGGCGACGGACACCTCGACCTGGTTGTGGCCGGTTTCCATCTGCCCGACGTGGGTGGGCCGATCAAGGTGTGGTTGAACGATGGCCATGGACGGTTCAGGGACAGCGGAGCTCGGCTTGGGGCCGCGAACACGTACAGGCTGGAAGTGGCAGACCTCAACCGCGACGGCCGGCCAGACATCATCGCATCGCACGTGCTCGCGCTCCCGGCCACGACCGTGACAGACGTCTGGCTGAACACAACAGGCAGGCAGGTGGCAGCGTCCACGAGCGCTACGAGCGAGCTACTCGCCCTCGGCGGGGCGCGAGTGGGCGAGGTCACGGAGCATGACGCGATGATGTTGGACTTTCACGTCCCGCGTCTCGTCAATCGTCTGAAGGAGTCTGGCCGGGGGATTCCAGACGGCGTGAGTGAACTGCTTGCTGCAGCGAGCGCGGCCTACAGGAAGGGCGATCAGTACAAGGCGTTTCGTCTCTATGCACGAGCAGCTGGCCTGGCGCACGGACCTGAGCGGGTCGAGGCCTTCGAGGTGGCGGCCAGCCTCGACGTTTCCCTCAACCGCGCCATATTCAGCAGTGGAGAGTCCCTCGCGCTGACCGCGCACCCACTGTTCTCTCTTGGTCATCCTCTGGCCGGCGCGTACACCGCTCATTGCTGGCTGGAAAGTAGATCCGGGATCCTGGCGGGTAGCGAGCAGACGCGCCGCCTCACCGAGCTTGCGATGACGTCTTTCGAGCTCCCGACCGCCGGCCTGAATGAGGGCATCGTTGCGGTCGGCTATCGGCTCGACTCCACGACCGGCGAGACGCTGGCAGAGTTCCGGTACGCCGTCGTCGTCGCGAGGGATGCCGAGCCGCGCCTGGCGCGACTGAAAGCCGATCTTGCGACCCTCACGGCGACGGCGGCCGCGACGCGACAGACCCCTGCTGCCGTCGCTGCGCTCGAAACCGTCCGACATCACACACGGGCGCTCGAGGCCGAGCGGTCGCGGTTCGATGGACCCTGGCAGCGTCGCGCTCATCCGTTCGGCATGTACTGGAGCACGGTCAACGCGCGCGCCGCAGGGCGGCCGGCGATGGTCTTCCCATCCTTCGCAGGCCCCCTGCGCTACCCCGAGGACGTCGTGCTGGCCGAATCTCTCGCAACGGCCCTGGCCCGCGGCAGCGATGCTCCGCTTCACCCGTCAGGTGACACGCAGCAGGCGTATCTCGCGCCTGATGGCGAGCTGGTGCGCTATCGCATCTTTGTCCCTGTTGGCTATGACGCCACTCGCCGCTATCCGGTCATCATCGCTATTCATTCCGGTGCAGGCCCTGGCACCTACTTCGATTGGGAAGCGAACTTCTCGAACGGTGGAGCACAGGACGACAACCGCCTCAAGAGGCTGGCCCAGGAGAGAGGCTACATCGTGGCCTGCCCGAGTGGCCGCGGCGGGAGCTTCGGCGAGTTTCTGTCGCCACACGGAGAGGCCGACGTGCTCGACGTTCTGCGGCGGGTCCAGAGCGTCTACTCAGTCGATACCGAGCGCGTGTTCCTCGCAGGCTGGTCAGTCGGGAGCGACGCGGTCTGGCACATCGCGATGGCACATCCCGAGCTGTTCTGCGCGATCGCACCGGTTGCAGGCAGCGCAGAGTGGCTAGACCGGGACAAAACCCGGAACGCAGCCCACCTCGGGATCCTCTTCTCGGCCGGCGCCAGCGATTCTTCTGTGGCAGAAGCGCGGCGCACGAGCGCGCTCGCCAAGGAGCTTTTCACCGATTTCAGCTACGTCGAGTACCCCGAGACCACGCATGACGCGATCTGGACCAAGGCCCTCGCTGCCGTGTTCGACTTCTTCGATGCCACATGCGCGCAGCCGAAGACGGTCAACCGATGATCACGGGAAAGGATCGCAAATGAAGAATCCCTCCTGTCGTCTCGCACGCCTGCGTATTCGCATACTGTTGCTCGCTTTCGTCGCCCCAATGCTGGCCGCCACCAGCCTGCAGGCGGGAGAGATACACGACGCTGCCGCGTCCGGTGACCTGAACAGGGTCAAGGCGCTGCTCGAAGCCGACCCGGCATTGTTGGAGTCGAAAGACAGTGACGGCAACACGCCGCTGATCAGCGCCTGTTGGGGGCCGCCCGCCAACGTTCCGCGGGTAGCAGTCGCCGACTTCCTCATCGACAAGGGCGCCAACATCAACGCCCGGAACACGAGTGGTGGTTCACCGGTGTACTTTGCCCTCCGGAGTGTCGACCTCATGCAGCGTTTCATCGCCAAGGGGGCTGACGTGAACGTGCGCGCCTACCTCGGGCTCACGCCGCTGCATCAGGCTGCATCCATGGGCAGACTGGATGCTGCCAAGCTCCTGATTGAACATGGCGCCGACCTCAACGCCCGTGGAGACTGGGGCACTATCCTGCAGACGCTCATCTACCGCACAGGCGACTCAAGCGCGGAGATGGTGAAGCTGCTTCTCAAGAGCGGCGCGAAGCTTCAGCCGTTCAGCTTCGGCAACACCGAGCTTCACATCGCGGCTGTGCAGGGCTCGACGGGCATGGCACGGCTCCTGGTCGAGCGCGGTGCCGACGTCAATGCCGTCAACGAATACGGCCACACGCCGCTCTACTATGCCGCCAGACATGGCCATCGCAGAACTGCCGATGCCTTGATTGCCGCGGGGGCAAGGCAAAGCGCCATCGTAGAAGCGAACTACGGCACGGCGCCGCAGCTCACCGCAGCGCTCCAGGAAGGCGAAGCTCATCTCTGGTTCTTGGGCGGCAGCGCGCCGGGTACCGGATATGCGGTGAAGACGAAGGGACACCTGCTTCTCTTCGATCCGCCCGGGATCGACGAATCACCGGAGGCAGGCTTGGCCAACGGGCTGCTGAACCCGCGCGAGCTGGCGGGTCAGAAGATCTCGGCGTTGATCACCAGAATGCCACGCCCGGGATCTGGGCCGAGCGTTTCCGAATTGGCGCGACGGTTCCCGAGCGCGGAGTTTGTGCTCAGCTTCAAGCCGACCGCTGACGATGCGGGCCGTGGCGACCTTCCGCCCTATCGTCTGGCCGGTGCCAACGAGAGTCTCTCCGTCGGCGACATCAAGGTGCACACGATTCCGGCGATCCACGTCCCGGAGATGTATCGGATCTTCACCGGCGGCGAAGGCTTGGGCTATCTCGTCGAAGTCGATGGAGTGAAGGTCTTTCACGCCGGACTCCATGCGTCCCGCAACGATCCCACGCAGATGGACCAATATCGCAAAGAGATCGACTTCCTGAAGCCCTTCGGGCCGATCGATATCGCGATCTTGCCGATCAAAGGTCGTCACTTGAATATTGCCTATGAACCCTACCTCTACCTGCTCGATCAGCTAGCGCCGAAGGCTGTCTACTTGATCGGCGACGACCTCGCGACCGAGGAACACAAGAAGTGCGTCCAAGTCCTGCGCGCGCGCCATGTGCCTGTGGCCTTCCCCGAGGGCGGTATAGCAGTGGGCGAGCGGTTTCACTACCTCCCGGACCAGGCATCGGCGACACCGCCGCCCAAGACAGATGCACTCTCCCTTTCCGGGGCGTATCTCGGCCAGCCCCTGCCGGGAGAAATGCCGCAGGTCTTTGCCCGTGGAATCGTCTCGACCGATGACCAGCAGCACGGCGCGCCGACGTTCTCTCCCGACGGCAACGAGGTGTTCTGGCAGACGAACCGACTCGATAGCGAGAAGAAGTGGCATGTCTCGGTCATGACCGCGCGGCGCGTTGGAGATGGATGGACGCCGCCCGAGGTCTCACCATACGAGGGTGGGCCTGTGTTCTCCCCCGACGGCCAACGACTCTATTTCGACAGCAAGGGAGAAGGGGATGACCCGTACTTCCTCGAGAAGCAAGGCGATGGCTGGGGAGAGAAGAAGTACGTCCGCATTGTCAGCCGCTTCCCCGAACTGAAGTTTGCCTACAACCTCTCGATCACACGCAGTGGCACACTCTATTTCCTTGGCTACGCGGCAGGACTGGGGTTGTGGAACAACTACGGCATCTACA